>WLWI01005562.1_pt1 | contig 10499 bp, 11 predicted proteins | sample 6701501 | NCBI WGS metagenome assembly WLWI01 (sample SAMN12718690, study PRJNA515312) | sponge metagenome | isolation source: marine sponge | host: Mycale hentscheli | place: New Zealand: South Island, Marlborough, Capsize Point | collected 2014-11-01
TTTTGGTTGTCATGTGTGTTTTGGTTGTCATGTGTGTTTTGGTTGTCATGTGTGTTTTGGTTGTCATGTGTGTTTTGGTTGTCATGTGTGTTTTGGTTGTCATGTGTGTTTTGGTTGTCATGTGTGTTTTGGTTGTCATGTGTGTCCAGGTGAATGATGTCAATGCCTCACAGGCTAGTTTGGAGCACAATACAATAGTCACTGGAGATGACTTCGGACTGGTCAAACTGTTCCGCTATCCCTGCCTTAAGAAAGGTAAGTTTGAACATTGTGTGATTACTGGATCTATTTGAGGTATTGTGATGACATTTAGATGTTAAGTTTAGTTGTGGCTGGGAAGGATTGAAGTAGTTTTATAGTTCATAGCTGAGATACACACCTTTCTTTCCTTCTTTACTATCGAGTAGCATTCTCTTGTTGTTATTTTTGTTTTTTGTTTTTTGTTTTGTTTTTATCCCGGTACCTCTGTGTTTTTACGAGTTTCCTAATCCTTTATTATTTAGGCGCCAAGTTCAAGAAATATGTCGGTCATTCTGCCCATGTGACGAACGTGAGGTTCACCAGTGATAGCAGTTATGTGATTTCTGTGGGTGGGGCAGACAATGCCATATTCCAGTGGCAGTTCTTGCCCACTGGAGAGGAAGTGGAAGATGATGAAGGAGATGATGACGAGGAGGTAGAGGTAAGAGGAGGAGGAGACTCTGACTCAGAACTCAGTGATTCAGACATGTCAGATGTTGAGGCTCTCGACTCAGATCTAGAGAAGGAGAAAGAGAACAACTATGAAAGGTAAATTATCTTTGTATTCCAAATAGCACGTTGAGTTAGATGTATTCTCTCTCTTTCACAGGCTGTTTTATTTTTCATTAATACGGAATTAAAAAGTATTGTTGAAAATAGCCTGTAAAAGAGAGAATGCATCTAATGAGTAACAGAAGCCCAAGAAATAATTGTGAAGCTATGTAATTGCATATATCTCCCTGTTGCTATAGATCTGTGTATCGTGAAGATCTGCTAGTGATCAAAAAGAAACTATCAGAGAAGAAAGGACGTGCATTACCTGCTGGTCAGTCCTCAGAGGAGGGTGGGGCTAGGTCCATCTCTGCGAGTAGTGCAGGCAAGAGGAATGCCGTGCCCGAGAGCTACCTCACGATGGAGTTCGTGCATGGGTGAGTTTAGCTTCCTCTTTTCAAAGCCAACCTATTCTTCTCCTATATATTTCATCTTGTTAATTTTTTTGTTTGCACAGACTTTTAGAGCGTTTTATTTTGTGTGTGTGTTGTGGGTGTGTGTGTGTGTGTATGTGTGTGTGTTGTGTGTGTGTATGTATGTATGTGTGTGTGTGTGTTATGTGTGTGTGTGTAGGTACCGGGCTTATGACTGCAGGCAAAATTTATTTTACACTAAAGAAGGTCATGTAGTGTACCATGTGGCTGCAGTGGGTGTGGTCTACAATAAGACTGGCCACACCCAGAGTTTCTACACGAGTCACACTGATGACATCCTTTGTTTGGGTCTCCATCCTTCCATGGACATGGTAGCCACTGGGCAGATTGGTCGAGACCCAACTGTTCATGTTTGGGATGTGGTCTCCATGGAGACTCTTTCTATATTGAAGGGAGGACACTCAAGGGGAGTGTGTGCAGTTTCTTTTTCAGGTAAGGGGTTGTTATAGTTAGAAACTGCTATCGACACACTCAGCTGAATGTATGGGATAAATGACTAATACCTTATACCCGTGAAATGCAGCTGATGGTAAGCTCCTAGCATCAGTGGGTCTGGATGACGCCCACACACTGGTGTTGTGGGAGTGGCGCCGTGGGGAGCAACTGGCTAACACCAGAGGGCACACAGACAAGATCTTCATGCTTGCTTGGAATCCTTTGGCTGACAACCAACTGGTCACTGCAGGAGTCAAGCACATCAAGTTCTGGACACAAACTGGTGAGCATGTGCAGATGACGTGTGTATTAACATAGGTATATTTCAGGAGGCCGGGGGTGCTTGCCCCCCCTTGAACCCATTTCCCCTTGAAATATTCTTAAACAAAAAGCAAAGTTAGAAAGTGAATAATTAAGGTGAAGGCAAATGCTTAAATCATGAGTTTATTGCTGCTCTAATTGTAGTCTTGGTAATTGAAACCATCTCCTTTCTCATCTTAGTTCTGTATGAAAGTTGTGACCCCTTGAGAAAATATTCAACTCTCATTTCAATAACGCCTGAGTTATTCTTTTCTTACTGTAGTTAGATAACTGATGATATTTTCTACAGGAGGAGGCTTTACCTCCAAGCGAGGCTTGTTTGGTAAAGTGGGGAAGCTGTCGTCCATGATGAGTGTGTGTTATGGCATGTCAGTGGACATGTGCTACAGTGGAGGGGTTGATGGCAAGATCTACCACTGGATCCACAACACCCTCAAAAGAACAGTACCCGCCCACAAAGGGCCAGTCTATGCCGTGCACAGAGTCGACAAGGTATGTACAGTCATGCGGTTCATTGTACACTGGGTACAGGGTGGTCAAATTGTTTCACAAGTACAGATTGGACAGGGTACGCCTGTGTGTGTGCATAGTGATTGAGCGATTGTGAATTAGTGTTATGTATGTGAGTGCAGGTTTGACAAGGGAGGGGGGGACTATACACTAGGCACAAGTATAGCAGCACCAGTCACGAGCAGGTGTCCTTAACTTACACCAGGGAAAGTAAAGAATGCAAGTGAACAGTCTTGTCACCTCTCACTCAGGCTAGTATAACATACTGTTGAAGTAAGTATGTACCTTTGATGGTCATTGAGTCTGGCAGTGAAGATACACTCCGCCCCCTCTTATCCGGGCACTTTGGGACCTGAGGGTTCCCGTATCTCAGAAATGCCAGTTACCCAGGGAAAAACTATAGATTTTTTTTTTTTACATGTTTAGACATCCTTTTCAGGAAGTTTCAGGCTTTTCTTTTCACAGTCCTTTTCCTCTTGCACCCCTTAGTGGCTTCTCTACAACTCTCTTGGAACTACAGACATAAAAAAAGACAACAACTGTAGATATAATTTGCATGTACTTCCAGGCTTAGTAATAGTTGTAAAATTAGTGTAGTCATGTGGTAAGAATTGATAAATTGAGTGGCTAACTTGTGCCCAGTATAGTGTGCCCGTAAGAGAGGCATGTGGATAAGAGGGATTGAGTGTGTGTGTTGTGTGTCCATCCACCTTCCTATGGTAGTTTGCTGGGAGTTGAAGAGGACATGTTGTCCTCCACATGTCATGTGCTTGTCTCCAGGGTTATCTGAGTGGCGGTAAAGATGGCGTTGTGTGTCTGTGGGATGAAGACTTCAAAAATTGCATCAAATCTTACAAACTACATTCTTCAGCTATAGAAGGGGGAGGAGTTTTGCACTCTGACCTTCCTCCTATTCGTGCTCTTGTTTTGGGGCATGGCAAGATTCTGGTGGGCACAAAGAACAGTGAGGTATGTGGAATAGTGGGTGTGGCTTTCCTAGGATTTAATGACAGTAAGGTATGTGGAATAGTGGGTGTGGCTTTAATGACACAGTGAGGTATGTGGAATAGTGGGTGTGGCTTTCCTAGGATTTAATGACACAGTGAGGTTTGTGGAATAGTGGGTGTGGCTTTCCTAACACTGCTGGTTATTTAATAATATAATCTTGTGCTTGTATTAAATGTTGCTTAGATAGTTGAAGTAGACAGGAGTGGTCCTATGAAGCTACTAGTACAGGTAAGGATGTCTAATGCGTAGACTGTGTGTGTGTAGACTTGACTTGGTTATAGAATACATTTTTTAATTTACAATTTAAAAGTGCAAGAAAGTACCAGAAGAAAATAAATTTCCTAAGATACACCAGATACACCAGATACACCAGATAGTCATGTTTATGTACAGGGTCATCAGGAGGGAGAGTTATGGGGTTTGGCTACACACCCAAAGGAGCCAGTAGCAGTGACAGCGTCAGATGATGGCTCGGTGAGGGTGTGGTCTCTCACTCTGCACAGGATGATGAGTGTTCACTCAGTGGGCGGGGCTGCTCGCTGTGTGGCCTACTCTCATGATGGAGGCACTGTCGCAGTCGGACTGAAGAATGGTGAGGAGATGTTCGTGCAGTGGTCTAGAGAAGTTGGATGAGTATATTAAATCACCAGAATGGAGTGATTTATAGTGAATGTGCTTGTGGTTGTTCAGGAAGCTTCAAAGTGTTTGACTCTGACTGGAATGAGTTGGCAAAGTTTCATCATCGCAAAGAAGAGATTTCAGACATCAAGTTCTCTCCGAGTGAGTGTCCAATAGTTGGAAGAGTTGTTGTGAGGTTTGATTAATGAAACATAGCAAATATAATTGTACAATGTCTACATATAATTTCCAATACAAATTGTTTTGTCTATTGAAGTTGAATTATCTGGCATTCTCCGTGAGGTCACTTGGTGCTAATTTATTAGATGGCAAGTATCTGGCAGTGGCTTCACACGAGAACTTTGTGGACTTGTACAGCTTGCATGGTAGGAAAAGGGTTGGCATCTGCAAGGGACCATCTTCCTACATCACTCACATTGACTGGGACAACAAAGGTGAGAACGGCATTCTGGGCGGTGGCTGTGACATTATTCATGCAAAAGTGATTCAAATAATAGCTTTTACATTTCCCTATCTTTACATCTTATTTGAAGTGAAGTGTAACTGAAGAGATGAATTTTTTCTTGCACTGTCTTACGTCTTACATAGGTAAGCTACTGCAGGTGAACACCGGGGATAGGGAGGTGCTGTACTTTGAAGCTCCACGCGGCAAGCAACAGTTAATCCCACGAGAAACTGTGGACAAACTCTCGTGGAACACGTGGACCTGTGTCTTGGGACCCTCGGTGCAGGGGGTGTGGCCTCCCTACACTGATGTCACAGATGTCAATGCTGCTTGCGTTTCATCAGATGGGGAGGTCGTTGCCACGGGAGATGACTTCGGATTTGTCAAGACTTTTCAATTCCCTTCTTATGTGAGCAAAATGTTATCAAACTCAAATCTGGAAGTCTACCGTAACTATATCACACAACATGTGCATGTACACATCACATAGCACGTACACATCACACACCATGTGCACATCACGTGCATGTACACATCACGCAACATGTGCACATCATACAACATGTGCATGCACACATCACGCAACATGTGCATGTACACCAGCAACTTTACTTTCTGAAAGTGTTTAGATTATTGTACTACAAGAGTGTAGGAAGCACATAAAGATTGCTAGTAGATTATGAGTATAGCAGTTTACCTCACCAACTTGGAAGATTTGAATGATATATTCATACAGATCACATCATAAACTTCATTAAATGATCACATACAGTAGCATAAACTTCATTAAATGAACTATTACTTTTCAGTATAACCTTTACTGTCGCTCTTAATTATGAAGTCTGGAGTTAATTAATTGGGTGGGGCTTATAGGCGTGGCTAAAGAGCTCTGCAATCTACTAGCAACTAATCCACACAGAAATTGAAGTGTTCATCAGTTACTAATGGCCTGAAATATCTTACCTTATCAAACCAGCTCCGTAGATTAAAAAAAATAAAAATAAAATAGTACTCAATCATCGGCTGAAATCACACCACCATGCAGGACTGGACAGCAATGCGACTTTAACAAACGGTGATGATGCTTCGCCATGTCAACGAGCGGTTTCAATACAGATAATCTTTACCGTATCAATCTGCTCCAGCCTGTGTGGTTCCTACGCCACTGTACTATTGTGTGTCCTTCATAAAATCTTACATCTCTGTCTTCACACTAATGCATTTGTACCAGCAGTTCGCCCCTGCAATTATAAATCAACATCCCACAATTAGTGTTGGTAAGGCTTTACTGGTTTAATTGCTGATTGATAAGGTGAACTGGTCAGTGTTTGACCGTTACTCTTCAATAGACTTCTACTTTCTATGCCTTTGCCAGTCACCTATCATATTCTAATTAAGTCCCATTCAAAATCTAGGAATGATGTTCCAGGCAGAGTAACTTCAAATGAGTTCTTTCCATGGTGATAATTTCCCAAGGTGGTTCCTTATGTTGCTCTTTGTGGTAGGGTTCATCAGCCATTAGCCAACCAGCCTGCTTAGGATAATATGTGAAATATTTAGACTTTTAAGAACTGGGTAATTGTTTCTTTAGATTAAATTATAGTGCATATGCAGAGCCTTCTTTCTAGTCCTATTGGATATCTCTATCCCATCTCTCGTGTTCTGAAGGTTCACTTATTAGTAGTCAGTGTGGTACCTTCCTATTGTCTGGGGAGAAAGAACCATCCCCTCAGAATGGAAGATGTCTTTGTTATCCACCTTGAAGTGTTTGCTCGATTAACACAGAAGAGTTTTGATTGCAGCTCATATTTAATAAAATCTTTGGGTGTGTTTATCTCTGATAAACTTTAATTCTATGGATGGTTTCTGTGTTTTTATGGATGATGCAAGTGTTTGATTGAGTGTCAAAGTGAAATATACTCATCAACTCTAGGACAATCGTCATGTACTCTCGACCAGGATAGCTTCCTATGATGGTCAGCGGATTGTAAGATAGCTAGATTGGAGTTAAAGAACACACAGTGTAACACAGTGTAACACAGCTGGTTCACCTGAGATTAAGATAGTCTGTGATGAACATACGTGCTGTCTGCTCGTTCAAATATCGTGTAAAGTAGTGATACTATAAATGAAAATGCTTTTAACTATTTCATAGTATGCTTTTCTAATACAGTATAATTATTAGTGAACTTGTTGATGACCAGTACCAGATATAGTTTTGATCAAATTCTGTAAGTCTGTTTGCTGTGCTAGCTCACTTGCCACCATCACTGTACTGGTGCTAGCTCACTTGCACCATCACTGTACTGGTGCTAGCTCACTTGCCACCATCACTGTACTGGTGCTAGCTCACTTGCCACCATCACTGTACTGGTGCTAGCTCACTTGCCACCATCACTGTATTGTTAATAGTTTTGATTGTTTATAACATTCTTTCTACTATTTCACTATTAGGGTAAGCATGCCAAGTTCCGCCAGTATGTGGGGCATTCTGCTCATGTGACCAATGTGAGGTTTTCTCATGACAACAGTTGCTTGGTATCCACTGGAGGAGCAGACACTTCTGTAATTGTTTGGCATAACCATGGTGAAAAATATGACACAGTGAGGAACGCCCACCAATCGGACGACTCATTGCCTGTTCCTAGTAGCAACGCTTACATGAATGAGGACTCTGATACTGATTCTGAGGAAGAAGGTAAAGTGTGTCACTGCCTATTAGCAATACAATAGTGAATCTGTACAATGTCTAGACTAAATTGTTAAATGGATCCAAGGGATAAAATTTGTACAGATAGTATGTTTCTACCTCAGTCTACCCTTAAGTACTACTGCCCTAGAGAGGCCTTGCATATGTTTGGATGTATTGGTTGCTATAGTCTCAGATAGTTTTACATGTGTTTCCTATGCTCAGTGCGGAATGGTGTTAATATTTAAGATTATGACATCTGACATACCTGACATAGCTTCTTGAAATCGACTGATACTGTCTGGTTTTATCTACTCAGTGTTGACAAGATCATATTAGGGATTAAGTAAACAGGAGAGAGATATGAACTGGTGGGGTACAGCTCTATGGCAACGACACACTTTTGGCAGTGTCTGTCACCAATATCCTTTCTTATTGCAAAAAAAATTTTTTTTTTAAATTAAAAATCATTTTTAAACATTTCCTCCCAAGTCAACTCCCCTGTTTACATCCTCCTGGTGTTAAAGGTGTTAAAGTGGTTATTCAAGTTGTTTTTGTTGTTGTGTTGTGGTCATTTCCCCCCTACACTCACATACACACACCTACTCACACACATTCTCTCTCTTCTGAAATGATCTGATTAGGTGGCTATGACAGTGATGTAGAAAGAGACAAGTTGTTGGATTATTCTAGTAAAATATACGCTGCTCCTGCAAGAGATGCAGCAGTTTCTTTGAAGCCACACCTACAACCCACTGAAGAGGAAGGAATCAAAGCTAAAGTTAGCAGAGGGAGCTTCAGCTCCACTAGAGTCATATCTAAAGAGAAACCAACGAAAGTGAATGTACGTTGAGTAGAAATTATTCAGATGATGGATGCTCCTTGAAATAACTTATAAAAACGTGCAATAAAAGTGTGACTATTTAGGAATTACAATTTATTTGTTGGTTGCACGTGCTACTCATGAATGTTCAGTTCATTCTCTGACCATCCTTTTGCTTTCTGTTAATATTACCTTATTTTGTAGCATAAAGATTATTCAATATTACATAGAATGTTTTTGTACTGTGTGTGTGTGTGTGTTATAACACACGTGTTTGAATTCCTACAATGTTGGTTGCCCTTTGTAAATTCCAAGTAGTTGGATAAAGTGAGTGTTTTGTTTTCTTTCTTGTTGACAGGATCTAGCATTGGATTACATCTTTGGCTATCGTGGTTTTGATACCCAGCAGAATGTTTTCTGGACACCTGATGATCGGGTCGTATATCATGCTGCAGGAGCTGGAGTTGTCTACAACCCTCTGAGCAACAGCCAAGCTTTCTATTTGGAGCACAATGATGACATTGTCAGTCTGGCTATGTGCAGACATCAGAAGCTACGCCACGTAGTGGCAACAGGTAAAGGATGGTTGCATCACTATGTCCTTTTGTAGGGAATACTTTTCTTTAATGCAGTAAGATACTTACTAGCTCTAATCTTGCTAATCTGAGGCCTCTCAGATTGTATCCAGAGATGTAATGTGCTCGATTTGATTAATCTTGCTAATCTGAGACCTCTCAGATTGTATCCAGAGATGTAATGTGCTCGATTTGATTAATCTTGCTAATCTGAGACCTCTCAGATTGTATCCAGAGATGTAATGTGCTCGATTTGATTTTTTTAAAAATTTTAACATAGTGTACCATTAATTAAAAAACAAAACAAATAGGCCTCCTATTTTTCAGATTGGTGACATACAGGTGGATAACTATGTAAGGAAATGTATTCATACAGTATGTCGAGAAGAACTGTTGTTGTAGTTGAAGTGTATGATAGTTTGAATGTTTCCATCCAATTTAAGTAAACTTAAGTGATTGCATATGTATCTCTTTTAATGGACATCTCTATTGATATTGATGTTGGTGTGGAGTATCTGGTGGGACATGGTTTAGTGTAGATGGGTACATAGTTGTGAGTGCAAAAATGTGGCCCAGAATTTGACAACATGCGGAGAAGCTCCAGCATTGCTGTTGCTATAACACCGTAATTACCACTGGCATTGTATTACATGAGGAGTACGAGTTCTACTTGTTTCCCTCCATTTTTCAGAGGCCTATGCAGTGAGACCAATGTTATGTTGTGTGTGGTATTCAAATCAAGCCTAAAAGCCTTGTGAGTAGTAGTAGTAGTAGTAGTAGTAGTAGTAGTAGTAGTAGTAACAACTAGTGAGTGAATCAAAGCATGTGAGATACTCTGGTAATCAGTGAGTATGAATCCTAACTTTTATTATATCCTGTTATACAATACTGATGCCAGATTACTCCATGTAATGCACACTATTCAGAACATGTTAGTGAAGACTGTATGTTAGAGAAGAACTTTTATTGCACAAATATCAACCACTGTAAATTATACACTTCCCAGTAAACTCTGTGTATGCATTTCTCTGGCTTACTTCATGCCATAAACACTAAATTGGGCTACAATTCTATAATTTATTGGCTTTGGCTAAGTTTTGCCTTATTTCTCAATTAGATATCTGAGATGAAAATATGCTTTATATGCACAAATTCCTTATACTGTCACAAGACAACAAATATCCACACCTCATCCATCCATAGTTGTCATGGTTGTTGTTGTTGACATTACTACTACTTCACTCAATTGAGGTGAGTGAGCAAGCTAGGTGTAAAAACATTCCATAGACTTTTTGAAACCATGGAGATTAGTTTGCTACTTAATTTAACATAACCTTTATTTTGATCATATCTCTTTCAAAGAGATAGTGTACACACCTTACCTATCTCCTGTGTACCTAGCTATGTAGCTGTTCAAAGAGATAGTGTACACACCTTAAATATCTCCTGTGTACCTAGCTATGTAGCTGTTCAAAGAGATAGTGCACACACCTTACCTATCTCCTGTACCTAGCTATGTAGCTGTTCAAAGAGATAGTGCACACACCTTACCTATCTCCTGTGTACCTAGCTATGTAGCTTTTCAATGAGATAGTGCACACACCTTACCTATCTCCTGTGTACCTAGCTATGTAGCTGTTCAATGAGATAGTGTACACACCTTACCTATCTCCTGTGTACCTAGCTATGTAGCTATAGTGCACACACCTTACCTATCTCCTGTGTACCTAGCTATGTAGCTGTTCAATGAGATAGTGCACACACCTTACCTATCTCCTGTGTACCTAGCTATGTAGCTGTTCAAAGAGATAGTGTACACACCTTACCT
>WLWI01005563.1_pt1 | contig 10497 bp, 5 predicted proteins | sample 6701501 | NCBI WGS metagenome assembly WLWI01 (sample SAMN12718690, study PRJNA515312) | sponge metagenome | isolation source: marine sponge | host: Mycale hentscheli | place: New Zealand: South Island, Marlborough, Capsize Point | collected 2014-11-01
AGCTTTAGTGTGACAGCTCCCCTGGCTACTTTAGGACTTACTCGAGGGCCAGTCACAGCGATTTTGGCTCAATGGGCCATGGATCTCCAGATATTCACGATTTTGTGCCTTAGAGACGCCATTTTATTTTGATCTGGGAGACAAAACTGAGATTTTCTCGACAACCGTCAGCTTTCTTCATGAAAACTTTTTGACTGGCCCTGCAATAATGTTCCTACAATTAGATATTGCAGCCTATACGGCGGAGTTGTTGACGACCGTGCTGTAATTTGACGCCGAAAATGTTATATTTGCTGGAGGTCGATCTTGGGCTGCCTATTCTCTATGAAGAGCTGAAATAGGAACTTTTAACAGCAAACTTTCATTGTTTTAAGTTTAGTTACATAAAAATAAGTGTAGTTGGTGATATAAACAAAAGTTGTGACTCATGAATAATTAATGAGCAAACTGTATACCGTAACCTTAAGGCGAATAAGGGACTATGAAAGCCATGCTAATAAACCGTGTGGGGGATATATGGAGTGCGTAACGTATATAGCAGCCCACCACCCAGGGTGGGTGTGTTGTTGTTCATAGGGGCGGTCGCCAAATCGGCCCAATTAGGGTTGCACACTTGATTACCCGAGGCCATGGAAGGGCCGACCCCTGTGTCCGCCCTTATCCATGCGGCGACCATGGTTACCGCGGGCGTATTTTTGATTATACGATCAACCCCGCTTTTTGAAGGCCCCCCCCCCCTGGCCTATAGTGACTCTTATGGGGGCTACTGCTTTTTTTGCAGCAACTGTGGAGTGGCCCAAAATGATTTGAAAAAAGTGGTGGCTCCACATGTAGCCAGTTAGGCTATATGGTTATGGTTTGTGGCTTGTCGGGTTATTCCGTGAGCTTATTCCACCTGACAAATCATGTTTTTTTTAAGGCCTTGTTGTTTTTAAGTGGGGTTCGGTCATATATGCTATTAGCGACGAACAGGATTTACGTCAAATGGGGGGATTGGTGGGGTGAGGGGGTCGAACCCATAACCTCAACATTTTCAGTGTTGGGCTCACCATCGAGCTCTCTAAGCTGTGTGGTGGAATGGTAGACACACCGGATTTAAAATCCGTAGGTTGTGGGTTCAAGCCCCACCACAGTTAGGAAAACCACTAACTAGCTGTTTTTTACGAGCTTGGTTTAACGAGCACAGTAGCTTAATGTAGTAGCGTGACCCTCATGGGTCAAGGGTGTAGGTTCGAATCCTATCTGTGTGTCCTTCATGCTTTTCTGACTCTTTGATTTTAGGAGGGAAATAAAGCGTGCGGCCCTTATGATACATGCTAGGCTAATGCCGTAAAAGTGAGTAATATCCACGCTAGCCACGTAATTAGACGTAGTGAGTGATAGTTAGGAATCGTATTAGCGGTAGTTTGCCCTCAGGGTCCATAGTACCTAAGCAGATAATACAAGAACAGTCTAAGAACAAGTTTATGATCTCTATCTTCTATCCTAGTTACACTTTATGCCTCTTAGCAACGTCGTTTCCCTAGGGCCATGATACTTTCGCGTAGCCAGACCCTTTACCGAACTGCTCCATTCGGTAAAAAGTCTGGATACGCGAACTTAGATATTTTCCTCCTTGTGAGCTAACTTAATCAATTGTTCCTTTGTGTTTTAATGTCAAAAACGCACTCCATAAAAGCCAATCGATTTCATAAATTGAAAATTCAGACTGAAGTAGCCTGTCTAACAGATAAGTAATATTCGAGACAATGCTGAGGGAGTTTAGCGTCCTGCTCCATATAAAATATTGGGAATCTTGGTGTTTGAGTCGCTAACACAAAATCCCTGCCAGGTGCTAACTAGCGTTACGCTAAGCGTATGGAGACGAGACTTGGAATTCCTTGTTAAGTTGACTGTTCCATTCTGCACTTCTGAGCTGTTTACTCACTGCTTTTATATATTTGAATTATCTTAACTCCTTTTTTGTAAGTTGATTATCATATTTGTATTCATAGATTATAAACTTCTTTTGTAATAATAATAACAAACAACAAAATAATGATAATGATCATAACAGTCAGTACATAATAATAGTATTAATAATTAGTCAGTACATAATAATAGTATTAATAATTAGTCAGTACATAATAATAGTATTAATAATTAGATATAATAATAGTAAAAATAAAAGTAATAATAATAATAGTAGTAGTAATATTAATAATAGTTGTAGTAATAAAAATAATGACAATAGCAATAATAATAACAATAATAATAATACTAAAATATTGATAATATCAGTGAATTAAAAAGAGGAAAAAATAATAGTATTAATAATTAAATATAATTGGGCCAGCAAGGGAAACTCTCACTAACCAGTTTCAATTGAAAATTTGGTATATGTATGAGTAATAGCAAGGGTAACCTGTTCTATTAGGAGTCAATAGCACTCGTAAAGCAAGGTTACCCGTGCTAATAGTAGGCCAGCTTTTAAAAAAAGTCTTTTGCAATTGTAGCTAGGAACGTTTATTTCATCGTACGACTCCTCCTAATCTGTTGTAAAACGTTCCGTCTAATATGGATAGAGGTTCAGTGGTAAAGAAGGACATTGTCTCCAACTAGAAACTACTGGAACTGTATGTTTCTAAGGTTAACGCTCTACGCGTGCGCACTTACCCGTACTATTTCACTTAACTACCGAGGTATTTCACTTAGTTTCCACTTAGTTACCGAGGTATTTCAATTAGTTACGCGCTATTTCACTTTCCCCCGTGCGATTTCAATTGAACAGCGATTTTTCCCATACATTTTTGAATGGGCAACTTACGCGCCTACTATTAATATATGTATATATATATAATAAACATATATATATGTATGAGTAATAGCACGGGAAACCGTGCTATTCGGGATTAATAGCACGAGGCGAAGCCGAGTGCTATTTCAATTGCTTTACGAGTGCTATTGACCCCTAATAGCACAGGTTACCCTTGCTATCACTCGCTAATAATAGGCAAGCTTTTTAAAAAGTCATTTGCAATCGTAGCTATACTATATCGTTCACTCACTATCTCCTTACTACTTCAGGATTAGCTTTAGCTTTCAACCTTCAGCTCCTCCTAATCTGTTGAAAAACATTCGGTCTAATACAGAGAAATGACATTGTCTCCAACTAGAAACTACTCGAACTGTACATTTCCAAGGTTACCTCTGCACGTGTGCGCACTTACCCGTGCTATTTCACTTAGCTACCAAGGTATTTCACTTAGTTTCCACTTAGTTACCGAGGTATTTCAAATTAGTTTCGCGCTATTTCACTTTCCCCGTGCGGTTTCAATTGAACAGTGATTTTTCCCATACATCTTTGAATGGGCCGTACTATTAATAGATATATATAGATATAGATATAGATATATATAAATATAGATATAGATATAATAAATAGACATATGGAAAAGGTCAATGCGCTCCACCCCCAGAGGCTACTTAAAAAGTAAACATTAGTGGGGGGGCAAGAAATTCGGGAGAAACGACTTTGAAATTATGCTAGGAAATAAAAGACAAAAGCTGTGGAGACGAGGACAGATGTTCACAGTTAGGTCTTACAAACTTAGCGGTAGTTCATTTTCTATTCTATTAGTGGCAGTGGTAAGTTACCTTAATACGCTATTTGTCCTAGCTATACGCCTTCGGTAACAGATTTGTTCTTACTTGAATACCCGTTTTCCAATAATCAAGTCATCAAGAGAATACAATTGAATGCTTTATCTACTAGAGCTTTAGTACAATAGAACATTGTAAACGGAGCGTACTTCGGAAAGGCGGCTTGATAAACGGAATTCTTTGATCTAGCGATTAGAACAGAAATCAATTGCCCAATAGTCAAGTCTTAAAGAGAATGCGATGTAAGTCTTGTGCTGGTATATCCAGTGATCAAGTGTATGTAGATGTGTGCAATGACACAAGTTAAACAAAAACATTCAACTATCACAAACAACCCACTAAAAGGGGACGCTGTAAGACGCACTCCCATTTGTCAGCTGCTGGTCGGCCAGCATTCAAATTTGAATTTCAGTCAGACCAGCTCGCTCGCCTTTTGTGCTGTAGCACATCACACAACTGGAGCGACTATATAAAAGTATCCGAAAGACAGTCTAAATTAAACTGTAGGACTACAACCTGACCTTTAACTCCCAAAATCAGCTAATCCGAGCGGGGCCGTTCTTTTTTCAGTACTGGCAAAGATAGCGAGTTGAAGGGAGTTAAACGTGGGCTCAAGTTAATAGTTTGGCCCCAAACTCGCGCCGCACTAAAGTCGTCTGGGTGGATTCCCGGGTGTGCGTACCGTTTTACCACTTAGGTAATGTATACCGCGTCTCCCCAGGTTATATTGTACAACAAACTCATTACTATGGTATTCACACATGAGCAGTACATAAAAATTTATTATTCATTGGATACTGCAAAATATCACTCGTCTATTTACGCTCATGCACCTGGGGCACTCGTGTAAATACCAACCAACAGACTTGTGGTATTCTCCTGTATCAAGTGAACAATGTCTCGTGGCTCATTCCAAATTAATGGGCAAACAATCGCGCAGTAGTATCAGAAGTATACTTTGCGAATTTATGGTGTTTAGTTTAGCTTCTTGTTGTCTCGTAGCCGCTTACAGCAACTCTCCATAAGTCGTCTTAACTCACGTGGCAAGGTGCACCACGTTCTCCAGGCTCTGTGCACCTGCACTCAAGCGGATGGATCCAGCAGGCTCGATTTCTGAGGAGCGAAGATTTCCCAAGCTGCACAGACCTAATACCTTCACCTCGGACTATCTCCAAGAAACTGCTCTCTCTTCTGACTCTCTTGTTATTGCTATATTGATGTTTGTTTACTCTTGATATAGGCGGGCTCGCGTACGAGGAGTACGAGACATGGGGGCGGGGCTATAAGCATTGCGAGTGGAATTAAAATTTCAAGTTTTGTATCAGTTTTTCTTGGAATCTAATAATGAGAACGACAAAAAATATTTACGCACGGGTAAACCTTAAAAAAATGAACTGCACCAACCACAACGACTTAAATAGAAAAAATTGCTAATAGTGCACCAAATTGCGGAGCTCCAACTTACCACACCTCCAACAAAGTGCTACAAAGTTTTATAACCGCCCCGATATTTCTTCCAGATTCGCTCTAAAATTAGTGAGCGGCGCCTTCGGCAGGTACTTTGTCCTTGTGTTGTAGTGGAGAAGCCCATGTAAGTATACAATAGTATTAATCGTGCATAGCAACCATCAACAAAAAATTGCTTAAGCGGTGTTGTGTGGCCACCCTTTTGAGGACGATAGGTAGTATTGATGAAGTAATAAAAACTTACTATAATTTTTTTAACCCTTGTAAAGTACACACAAATGCAACATCCCATAGATTTTACCACCCTACTGATTTCACTTTATCTGTGCGTGAACTTGCTATTTTTGGTAACAGTCTTTAAAGTAATGGTGCTATTTTTGGTAACAATCTTTACAATAATGGTGCTTGGTGAGGGAAAGTTTGAAAGAAGTCTTATGGTGTTGTCTGGTCAGAGCTGCATGAGTAAAGAGGACTATCTGCAAAAGCTCAGGCATTGTTTCAAAGTCTTCCAGGGAAAGATTATACAACAACTTAGAAAAGAAAAAAATTGCACAAAATCTATGGAGTGTTTAGCTTTATCATATACAAAGACAGAATCAGCTGAGGGTGTAAAATCAACACCTTGACTAATATGCTAGCAATTCATCATGAGCTTTATCTCTACTCCTTTCTCGGATCAGCAAAGGCGATGGAGCCACACTTATGTTTCACCATGGAGGTGGGCAGTGGAGTCTTACAGTCCCTTCCCCTCACATACAGAATTGGTTCATTTATCCCATTACTAAATAGATGGTACCAAATGTCAAATTATTAGACACACAACATTGTTACAGTAACTGCAGAGAAGAAAACCCAAAGCAATCATTAATAAAAAATTTAAAAAAAGATATTTCAGCAGTTACTGCATTGTCAGAAATTCATGCTCATCACAGACCACAAGCCGTTAGCTAGTAGCTCTTTTAACTGAGAGTGATACTGAGTACTAACTGCCTAAAACCCATCAGTTAGTTAACGTCATCAATATAGTCATCAATTACACCAATCAAACGGAAATACCTCAATCAGCCATCATAGATTGTATATCGATAACCATACCGCACAGAATGCAAAAGTAATCCCAAACCCTACAGCTGCCAATCAATGATAAACCCAGGATAAATGTAGACATTCAGAAAACACAAGTGTCAAGCCCAAGTGGGCCTTCAGTTGGTTAGGAGATGGTTAAAACTTGACCAGAAAAGTCTAGATCTCTTCGTGCCAATAACTGTGTATAGTGAGAGACAGTGGCTAAATTTTGGCAGTAGTTTCAGTAATGAGCTTCAATACAAATACAAGACTATTTTATTCAATGCCAACTGGATAGGCGGTCTTTTAAAAGACCGCCTATCCAGTTGAGACAGCCTTCTACAATTAGCTAAATTCTGATAGACATAATAGCTTTTAGCTATAACATGCTGTTGTCTAGTTTGGTAATAGATATAACAGGGTACTAAAGCTGTGCAATTTGAGGTTAAGTAAGTTTAAGTACATAATAGTAGCTTAACAATTTAGGTGACTAACATACAAGAATGACAGGGAGAATGAACTCAAGTGCTCTATATGTATTGAGAATTAGCAATCTTAATAATAATGATGAAGTAAAAAAAAGGATGTACACTTCATATAAATGTTCATGTAATGTAGGTAATCATCTGAAGGAAATTGAATAACAATGGAACCATTTCAGTTCCATATTATGTGTGCAACTGTGGCCACCATTGGTATGGGAGTGGCCAATTCCATCAAAAAGTTGTACCGAAAAACAAAAATAAAAAGACAAGCACGCAAGGGGGCATGGTCCCCTCAGGAAAATGCTCGTGAGTGTTACATTTTTTGAGTCATTTGTTATTTACTGTTGTTATTTGCCACTATTATGTAAATTTATTCTCAAACAATAGTAAATTTATTAATTGCTAATACAAAATTCAATACTATTATTTCTAATATTAATGAGGTCTCCAGTCCAAGAATATTATGAACATTATTAATATTTAGACGGTCCCACAACTCCTACTTCTAGTGTCCCCGTGGAGCATACACCTGTTCAAAAATTTAAATATTCAATATCGGACTTTGACTTAGTCCATGTTTTAGGAAGAGGAACTTATGGAAAGGCAAGTTGTTAAAAAGATAAATCAATAAATTAATCAGTGAGTGTTTGAGAAAAGCCATCATCATATACGTAAAATTAAGGTGTTGTGGAAATAGCTCAGAAAACTCTCTTGAGAAGACTGTTATAATAGCCTTTTTTAAGCAGTACAATATATTTATAGGTATTTTTGGCCAAAGACGTGGATACTGGTGGCTTTTATGCTGTAAAGTCGATGAAGAAAGATCATGTAATGAAACACAGCAAAGGGAAGTATGCTAAACTGGAAAAGAGAGTTCTATCTCTTGGTTCTAACTTTCCCTATATGACTGAGCTACACTCTACATTTTCCAGTCCTGTAAGATATTATACACATAAAAAATATACTAATTAAAAAATGTAAGTGTCTTAATTGGGTACGTTTACATATTTTGTAGAGCCATTTGTTCTATGTAATGAAATTTTGCCCTGGAGGTACTCTCTCTTACCATCTTAATCAGTCAGGGCCATTTGAACTGAGTAGAGTCAGGTAAACAGTTTGTCAAACATGAAGTATATCACACTACTTTATATCCGGCAAACTCTGAAAAGGTCTCTTCAATTTTTATTTTCAATTTCAATGTAGGGTTTATGCTGCTGAAATTACAGCTGGCCTCCAGTTTTTACACAAAAATGGAATTGTACACAGGTGAGTCTATGCTAAACTGCAGCATGTTCAACAAACTGTGAGAATTATTATACCTAGTTATATTTAATAGGGATGTAAAGTGTGACAATATCCTTTTGGATGGGGAAGGGCACTGTCAGCTGGCAGACTTTGGATGTTGTTGTGAGATAATTCCTGGTGGCCCTACTCCAACTTCAAGAGCAGGAACTGTGCCATACATGGCACCAGAGGTATCAATACACGACTGCCTTACATATGCTATGTATTCCATTAATGATCTAGCTGCTTTTAATAAATTATTTGTGCACTTTAGGTAGTTTTAAAGAAAAACTACTCATTTGCAGTAGACTGGTGGTCTCTTGGGGTGGTCTGCTATGAAATGCTAACTGGAGAGGTATGTTAAATAATCTGCTCAAACTTTCCATGTATTATTTGAGGTGCGCTTGAGTACAAATGGCGAGTGAGCCTCCTTAGTTTAATTACATAAAACTACAGTATCGTTTTATGTAATTTTAACTTCTAATACTCCAGCTACTAAGTAGTATATATGTTTTGTTGCATTTCCTTATTTGAAATGACATGTTAGTAATGGCTGTGGCTCATTCTACATAATATTTTGATAATGTGACAGAGACCATTCAAAGGTAACAACATAGATGAAGTACAGAGAAATATTGTAAACCAACATCATCTGGACATGAAGAAAATTCCATCTTTGAGAACATGTTCCTTTGTCTTGAATGTAAGTGACATACATGGACTAAATAAAGTGCACTTCATTGCAAATGTTATAAATTACAGCTCCTCAACAAGAGGCCAGACAAACGGCTTGGAAACGTTGAAAACACATCCCAAATAAGAAATCACCCGTTTTTTGGGGAGATTGATTGGTGTAAATTGGACAAAAAGATGTTAAAACCCCCATTCAAGCCCCAAGTGGTAAAATTTATAGCCAATAGTTGTACTTTAAACAACCTTTTCAAAAGGGCTAACTAAATTAATATCAAATATTAAGATTATATTTTTGGCTAAATTTGTTGAAATGTAGAATAGTGAAGATGATATCCAGAACTTTGATTCCTATTACATTAATCATCCTCCTATTCTCACCACCGTAAAAAATACTCCATCAAGTGATTTAGAAGGATTCACTTATGTTGCTCCTTAGAGCAGCCCCAAGTAAGTAAAGTTTATTGTGAAGTTTGTGTATCACTATTAATAGTACAGCGTGTAAATTACCCATTCAAAATGTATGAAAATCACTGTTCATTGAAATTGCACAAGGAAAGTGAAATAGAATGAAAACTAAGTGAAATATCACAGTGAAATAGCATGGGTAAGTGCACATGAGTGCATTTCTAGCAATGCAGAGTTTAAGCAGTTTCTAGTTGGAGACTATACCATTCTTTAGTGCACAAATTCTACCCGTATTAGATGGAATTTTTCTTCAACGGATTAGGTGGAGCCGTAGGTTGAAAATAAAGTTCCAGAGGAAGTTAATCCTGAAATACAAAAATAGTGAGTGAATCATACAGTGTAGCCACAGTGCAAATGATTATTATTTAGAGCTGACCTACTATCAGCGAGTGATAGCACAGGTTTATTAGGGATCAATATCACTCTGTAGTAATTTCACACTTAGATTTTTTTGTTTTGTTTTGTTCACATGTTCTTCTTCAAATATTTTGTGTGGTGAGACACAACACAGCCAACTAGCCATGGCTATTGTTAAGGCTGCCGTTAAGTGACTAAAGAAACAAGCAACAATGACAACAAACATGAGAAAAACAAGACAACAATGGATGATACATGTTATTTTAAATGCAATAATTCTGTATAACTAAAACAGAGATCTGCTTAGAAATGGTTTATTGACATACACAAGGTTGGGGCTAACTCACACTGCGGGCAGATGAATGGTTGTTGTTGCTGTTGTTGTTGTTAATAACTTCTTTTGATATTTGGACACACTTGCTGTTGTGTCATTCAGAGCATAGCAAGCTTTTCCATGTATTTCCATTAATCAGCTGGTAGTCTGCATATACAGTACATTTCCACCTCAACCTGACTTCCTCTCTGGCTTCCTGTGGATACAGGTGTTACTATGAACAGTAATACTTATTCTTTTTGATATCAATACTTCTCCACATTGCTTCATCGTCATGACTACTAGGTACTGTTGGGTTCATTAAACTATTATAAACATCAATGGTGTTAAGCAGTGAAGCATTGTAAGTAGGCAGATCCAGTGATAGCCATTCGTATTGATAATGTAATAAAAAATCAGCATATCTGAACAGTGCAGCTGATTCCTAGATTGGCTGGCTTTCTAGAAAGCACCAGACTTTCTGGAGAAAGTGCAAATTCCTAAAAATAATAACATGGAACATAATTATAATATATATATATATATATATATATATATATATATATTTATAGCCCGTTACCCGAGCGACCGTGCTTGTGGTTAAGAACTATAAATCTGATACAGTCTGGTATGCTCGTAAGAAAATGTATTAGCGGGGAAAAGTCTGATATAGTTCTTAGCAACCATAATTATGGTGGAAGGCAGATCAAAGCAAAATGGAATAAT
>WLWI01005564.1_pt1 | contig 10497 bp, 10 predicted proteins | sample 6701501 | NCBI WGS metagenome assembly WLWI01 (sample SAMN12718690, study PRJNA515312) | sponge metagenome | isolation source: marine sponge | host: Mycale hentscheli | place: New Zealand: South Island, Marlborough, Capsize Point | collected 2014-11-01
AACCAGCAAGCTAGCACTCTCAGTTCTATATACGTGCATAACAAACACTATACATCAAATTTTGTCACCAGCAATATGAGTGAGAGGACTGTGTTCAGTCTCTGTAGCTTTTGCTGATGATCTCATTTAGTGAGTGTTGTATACTAAGGACAACTAGGTTCATTCAATCAAAAATTAAAGTTCAACAATTCATATAGCAAGTTACACAAGGATACAATACACTTTCAATAACTGACTAAAGAAATAACTAATGACAAGTTATTAAATACATGGCAAAACCACACGATGATGTAATAAGTATGATGCAATGATTAAGGACTAGTCTTGGTTAGATACCACAGTGAGCCATATCCTAAAATTCAATGACGGGTTTACTAAAGTAGCATCAATAATCTTTAATGCCTCTGCCTCTTTGGATTCATATTAGCATAGTTACATTCATTTCATGTCATGTCAGCATAGCATTGTGGTTTTATGACACATAATGAATACATACAAAAGGCAAAGCTTTATCTGTATTTAGCCATATGAATGTTGGCAAATCTGTTGGTGGATAGTTCAACCACAATATGGCAGTTATGCTGGTGAAAGAGTCGAGGATACTAGCCTTAAATAAAGAGATTGGCTTGTGTAATACTGTTTTAGTTCCTAAAAACTTTCGGTATATGGAACTTTTTCAGCTGTAATGAGAAGTTTGCACAATATTCATCTCGGACTATTATCCTTGATCAATCCAGTTCATTGTGTAAACTTCTTATTTTACCTGAAGAAGGTCCAGACCAATATGTTCAAAGAACGAAACAGTGATATGCTAAGGTAATCTAATATTTTAACCTATTAAAGCATAAATATCTTAAATTCTGTACCACTAATCTTCAGGGCTAGCTCATAAACTATTCAGCCCATTGCTAATAATCTATACTAAAATATATATACAATATACTGAAACAGTTTTTATGATAGCGTACCTGCTTGTTTGTAAAGATTATGTAATGTATAATGATAAGCTCACCTTGACATCTTACTGAGGCTGTATGATTTAGATTACATTCATAATTCTCATCAAGACTATTGCCAGGACACTCCTGTATGGAATTTTCATTCCCATCACAGTTGACATCAATGAAATAAACTGGAAAAGGTGCACTTGGGTATAGCCCATGAGCCGCAATAGCACCTATAAATACAAACTTGTAGTGAACACTTTGAGCACTTATCATAATTGATTACTATTTTAATAATTTATGTTTTCTGCATTCCTTAAGTCTTACCTCACTCCAACTCACTCACTATGTAATCTCATCATTGTAAAGTAGAGCAGAAAAATATATTAAATTCATGGTTGAAAAGTATTTAGTAGCATGTGATGGTTTAGTTATGGCTACTTTAAATTTATGGAATAGACAACACACAATAGCTTAATGTGAGTGTAAAGAACACTAAAATTTCCTGATTGGTATAATTATGACTGGCAGCTATGAGCAGACTGGGCCATCATGTGACTGTCACTCCCAAGAAAAGGTTATTTACAAGATATTAATAATAATTAATAAACACAAAATGCTTCCAACTCATCACTTATGCACTCTAGCAAATGTATTTATCCTATAAAAGATAGAAATGAACCTCAAACTACCAGGAAATTCACCGGTAGGATAAGTGAATAATAAAGTACAATTTAAACGCTAAAAGTATTATCCTGATTGTGATTTTTGACAAAAGCCAAGAAAGCTACTACAAAATGCAATGGAGAAGCATTTGAAGTTGAAACTCTTAGTGGATAATCATATTTATTTGCACAACTATTGCAACCTGTCACCACGGTACACTGATGTCTACACTCATCTCACTACAGTAGAACCTCAGAGTTCCTTATCGCTTGGGAAGTGAGGCAAATGTAACTCTGACAATACACCTCTTCTGATTATGGAAATAGCTAGGGTCTACTGATTCTGCTGCAAACTTCTCTATATTCTTTCTGTCTTTCTCTATCTGAAATTGACTTCACCCATCCTTTGATAGAATTTTCTTTTTGACATTTGCTGCAGTTCCACTTCAGTGCATACAAAAAAAATCAATACCATTGATGATCCTGTACCCATCATGATGTACCTTGAGTGGTTCAGTAACTGTTGCAGCTGATAAGGTCATATTGAATCAAAGTTACCTTACCAGATTTTAAACCCATTATGCCGTGCACTTGACTTCAATCTCATACTGACTTTTGCGCGCTCATACAAGTTAGTAGCTAAAGTTGACGTAGATAAAGTAATGCAATTATGATAATTACAAAACTACAATTTTTTTATAATTGCTATTGTTGCTATTGTTTGTGTTATGATGTTATAATGAAATGCACCATTATTGCTTCAATTTTCTGTTCATGCATAAATAATCCTGCATGACCAACAAATAAATTATGGAAATTATTGTTGTGACTGCCCCTTATGTATGTAGTTTACTTTAAAAAAAAGGACAAAATAAAATTTTCTGTGGTTCCTTACTTCCACTACTCAACCGCTACTTCAAAATTAGAGCTCTAGTAATTACTTTCCTATCGCGTTGATATAAAGTAAGACTCGGCTCTTTAGTCTGTAAAAGCGCTCATGAGACTGAAAATAATTGAGGTTACAGGAGTTATCGAGGAAGGAAATAGAGTTTTAGCAGTATATAAAAGGGGGGTTAGGTTGAATCAAGTCGAACCCTACTGAATGTGCCACTAGTATTAACATGCTCTCTGCAAATATTAGCAATTCAAAAATGATCAAGCGCGCCATTAAACGAAAACTCATTTTTTAACTTTTTATTTCTCTCAGTGTATACAGAATTTCGAAATGCATAAAGCGTGGGAAGTGTGGGAATCCCACGTGAACAATAGGGAAAGCTTTCAGGGTATTTAGGTTACACAAAAGGTTAGTTCCTACAAATAACAGAATCATTGGTAAATTACTCACTATTATTCAAGTGATTCTTACCGTACTTTTGAAAAACCTATTCTTTTTAGTAAGTGACACACCAGAAACCCACGGCATTTTTTTACTCACATTTTGAATATCCATAGTTAAAATCCTTTGTACACTAGGTTATATGGTTCAAGTCAAGTAATTTTCAGTAAGTATCAGGATTTTCAATTTTTTTTGCAAATTCCTGCATTTTGCAGAGCCATCATATATATTTATATATACATACATATATGTAAGGGGATTCCTTTTTTTTTTCTTTTTTTTTCTTCATAAAGTGCAATAACTGTGGCGTGCTTGATTAAAAATGGTGAGCGAGAGATTACATGAAACTATAGAGTTGTGATTAATTTTAACTTCAGATGCTCTGGCTACTAAAAAAATCGAGTTTTAAATTACGTAGCTAAATGAAGTAAAGGGATTTTAATGCCATAGTAACCCCTTGCCCCAACTGTCTGACTTAACACTGTTGCATAGGGCATTATAGCTATCACAAATAGTGCATTAACTTACCATCACTACTCATTCGAATACAAAATAAAATCCGGTAGCTAAGTTCGTAAGTTTTAACTGTACTCGCAAAAATGATTCAAAGCAGTAAACAATTCAATTGCATGTCAATGAAAAAATTCAGGTAAAAATTGATTAAAAAAAAAAGGATTCTGTTCAGTGATATTGGAATGGTGTCGATCACCAAACTAACATAACTACAAACAACGTAGTACATCCATATATATAAGTAAACAAACAAAAATATATCTCTGATTTTTCATTGTGATACACCTGATAGTGCCTCATTTGCTTTGCTCGCTTGCTAATGAGCAAGTCAAAATTCTCTACAGAATATAGTGAATTAAGTGAGGAATACAACAGGATGTGATTTATAGATATTTTTAGAGAAGTATTATCATCCATTGTTTCTGTGCTGATAATTTTGTGTCATCTGAAACATTGAACATTTTCATCTGGAGCAGATAGCTACCATCTACAACTGTCAGTAGAACAAGAAATAGAATTCACTTTTTTCCTTAAAGCAATGAGGTGTGGATTTATATTTAGATAGTAATTATCTGCCAAAATTATAATAATAATAGACTTCACTAACCATAACGACTGTATCCAAGTTGCGTGCACACCACACTTGCATCTTTATTACTCCAGTCCTGATCACAGAGAATACCCCATGTGCCATTAATGCAGACTTCTACACGGCCATAGTCTCCACCTCCGCCATTCTACAAATATTTTAAAATGCCAAATAGAGCATGTCAAATAATTTGGTGCAAGATATCAAGTATTTTTAAGTTGTTTTTTTTGTTTTTTGCTGAAGCCACAACTTGTAAAAATAGAACATTTCTGCAGTTATAGCTTTAACCTGTCCAATTGTATAAAAATAAATCTGTGAAGACAAAATAGCTATAGCTATAGCTGATCACTTTGTTGTAATTTGCCATAAGCAATCCAAGCAGTAATGCAGATGAAAACTTTGGTAGCTAGTTAAAAGAATTATAGGACAACTTACCAACCGTACTTGTCCACTCTCACACTGGCACCAAGCAGCCACAACTATAGCAAACGAGCTAATCAGCACCCTCAGTGCAAACTGAAGCATAGTTATAAAATGCGGAGAAACAGCAGCTTGCCCGTTCAAACACGAGCAATTCTCAATTTATGAGGAAGCAGCTCGGCCGGAAAGCGGGAGACACGGGATAGGAAACCTGATAAATACGTAACCGTCCACATTTCGGTGAATATGTAGCTACTTCCCACGCTTACCCAATAGCTAATATGGTCAATACACAAAACTTCAGGAGAAAGACGAGGCTTTTTGTTTTCTTGCCTCCATTTTTGTGAATTATTCAGCTCATTGGTTATTAATTGTCAAAATTTCTTGAATTCACACTGTGTGCACCACTGCTTTATGTCTCCTTAGTACAATAGTTCCTGGTAGAACACTGAATCTCTGGCGCCTCTAGAGCGGAGGGCTACGCAAGCTTCCTTGGAAAAGAAATACCTATTGTGTTGGTAACCAGGGATATGGCATGGGCTTATGGGTTTTTTTCCATTAGGTTTGTTGTTTGTTGTTGTTGTTGCTTGTGTGTGGTTTGTTGGTTTTGATGTTTGTGTGTGGTTTGTTGATTTTGTTTGTTTGTATCACCATACTTCATTTTTTTGTTTTTTGTTGTTACTATTTGTTTTTGTTCTGTTTTTTTTTGCTATTAGTTATTAATGATTCAGTCATTCGTCATGAGTTATTATTATTTATGAATTAATTAATAATAATTATATATATGACTACAATTCGTAGCAAAGCTTTATTTACAAAATAAAAATTTAGCTATAATGTAACTTGTCCCAGCTTCTTAATCTGCATGGCTGTAACAATATTGGTAAAAGATGGGACTACACAAGACTACCAGCTTCCTTACCCCACTGCTTTCATGTAATATGAGCCAATATAATTAATTATAACTGGCAAGGCAAAAGGTCATAAAATTACAAAATGATAATAAAATAAAATAAAAAGAATAAAAGAATGAATAATAATAATAATATGAATAATTTAGTTCTAGTCAATTGGGGTGCCCACCTAAAATAAAATTGGCATTCCCGCATTGGACAGCCACTGATATTTTTTGGTAAAGAAAGGAAGACGCCTTCTCCTCCCCAGTTTCTCTCCTGACTCTCCTGCCCAACTCCTTTAATAATTTCCAGGTCTTGGGGCCAAATACTCCACTGGCCTCTACTGCCACTGGTGTGAAGGAATGAATAACTGGCAGACAGGCATATTTCATGCACTTCCTATCTTCTGCTTGAGAAGCCACCTCGCCTGCCACCACTGTAGCGTGATTGGAGTAAGAAGGAGCATACATGTCAGGGCAGGTGGAATCCCAGACTAGGAGTCTTCCAAATTCCCATGGCACTATGATAACACCATCTGGTCTTTTGCCATCAGACTTCAATAAAACAGGAGGCTCCAGCCTGGAGGGCACATGCGCAGAGACAAGTGTACTGTAGATAATGTCATTTAAGGCTGAGTGGTGGTGAAGTCTACCTTCACTAGTTCTGCAGCTCAAAGCATGTCTTCCTGTTACATCAACCTCTGATCCACAGTGGTGACAAGGATGCAGTCCACAAATTGGAATACCCATGCGTAAAACCACAACAATTCTAAGACACTCATTGTCCATACGTAGAAACAGAGAAGCAATAGGCAAAGCATGAAGCCATGCTTCTGACTCCTTAGTGGCAGCAGCTAATAGCCTTCCCTATTCACTTCATCCCTTGCCTCTACCAGAAGTCATTTTGCCACCACATGTGAGCTTATGCGGTCCGATGACTTTTGTTTGCATGCTGTTACACCTTTCGGTCTTGGGACCATACTCGAAGGGCTTCTTCTATTTCTGGTACTGGAAGGGACACACAAGACTTAATGGAAGAATGGCTCTGACCAAGTCAGTGGAAGCATTACTGGAGGCAAGAATAGCAGATGGGGCAATACTAACTGCACTATGTATTCCAAGACCGCCCATATCCACTGGCAGAGTAGCTTGAGTCCAAGAGGGATCTTCACTATTGAGATGGATGTTGACACAACACTGCTCACAATGGACCTCAATACATTGTCATAGTGCTGTACAGTGGAGGACTGAAAACAAGAGATGTAGCTACGAAGCAGATATTGGCCAGTAAGTTACGTAGTAGTAGTGCAAGGGAGTCATGAGATGTCAGATACTTCAACCTCTCACCCACTCTCTCCAAAACTTCAATTTTCTGTACTATGGCGGTCGATATAGAGTTGACACCACCCAAAGTGGACCCCAATAAGATGGCACTGGAAGGGGGAACAACTCTTGCTTCTGGAAGACAAGTTAAAATGGAAGGTAGTATGGTTGCTGGTAATTATCTCTAATTTGCTATTATTTAAGACAAGTCCAAGCTCTTCTGCATCATGTATCACTCTAAGATCATGTATAATGTCAGCACAAGATCCGCCTAAAGATATGCCATTCACATACATAATGCAGAGTTCAGATCTCAGCTGTTAACTGTGCTGATGTATTGTCAGACAGAATAGTAGGGGACCCAAGGGATCCCCTTGTTGAATTCCTTCTGCTGAGGAGATAGACTGGCCTCTCCAGTGTAATACTGATGGGGATGAGTATAGTGAGTGTACAAATGGATAGATAGTAGGAGCTAAATCACTCACGGCCTGTAGCTAATGCATTTTTAAAGTCCAGCTTCACTAATGCACATTTTGAGTCCATGTTCACTAAGAATTTTCTAGCCGCATGTGCGGCTGTCTCAGCTCCACCTTTCACTCCATATCCCAGCTGTTGGGGGGCTAAAAGGGCAACCATATCATCAATGACCATATAGCCTGCCACTTTAGCAGCCAGACATCTTAGAGTACATCTTACGGCTATGGGTCTGATCCCCCCATTATATTTATTAAAAAGGGACGAACTTCTTCAGGAGTATGGCCTTCTAGTATGAGAGAGCGGAAATCTGCCAGTAGAGTAACGAAGGATGAATCCTCGTTAATTTCGTCCTTTGGCAGCAGGTCTTTTAGTCAGGGAAAATTACCAAAATCTTGGAATAAATTCCTTACCAAGAAAATTTTTCACCTACATGTTTACTATAAGGTGTCCACTAACACATATCAAATTATTTAAATTCAATTACTCTAGGGGAACCCGTGGCAGCTGCTGAAAGTTAAGTTCCCAAAACCATATATGGGAAAAATGAAAATGCCCAAATTCTTCCTCAAGCGGGTCAAACTAGAGGTTTTCATGATTCTGAATCTGATACAAGCATCAGAATAATTATGTGGTTTAAAAGGCCACACCCACTTTTCACGCTCTCTCTCTCTCTCTTTCCCCTTTTTTGCTAAAATTAATATTCTATATAAACAATGGTATGAGTCGAAGTCTTCTTCTACATCGGGCTGGAAGGAGTGTCTGCATGTAATTCCTTTGCAGTTTCCACATGCTACAATTCATTGTACAGCATTCTTCTTGCAGCTGCACCGCCTATTGCTGCAATCTCCCTTGTAATTACAGCTTGTAAACTGGAGCAACTCTTCAGGAGCCATGGGGTCTAGTGTTGGTACTGGCTCAAAACCATGAACCCCTACTGTCCATCCATAATCACAGGGGTCCAAAGACATGTTCTGCAGCAGCAGCATCCAGTCCTGTGTTTGCAGATATGCACGGAGAGAATGCTGTGCAGCTGCACCCTCTGTTGGAGGTGGGTGCAGCTGCACAGCATTCTCTCCGTGCATATCTGCAAACACGGCCTTTCAGTGAAAACATGTTATACCGAATCATACCCAAAGCGGTATCTGGTGTGGTAAATGTGCTGGAAAATTGCAACACCACTCCTGATCACTGCATTCTTGGTAGCTCATAAGTCAAGGAAGGTGTCAATGTGTTCATCCATGTCCCCTACACAAAACCTATCAAACAGATTGGTTTTTCCATGGACCCCATAGCAGAAACTGTATCACAACCAGTGAAGGCATGACTAAAGAGCAGGTAACGCTTCTGTCTTCCAGAGAGAGCTTCTCGGATTCCTCCAACATTGTAAGAGCCCTCTGAAGTGGTTAAGAAGAGTGGATTGTTGGTACTTGAGCTATGGTGCACCAGCATTATCAGGACGTCTGCATCTTCTGCCCGCACCTAAGGATAAATACACATAAAAAAATATCAAGAAGTAATAATTTACTTACCTCTACAGAGCCATCTGTAGCAGCAGCCATTGCTGCTCTCACAATTGAAGTGTCAGCATCATTGTCACACTGCTCCACTGCAATCTGGTGCTTTTGCAATTTTGAAGAGATGAGACGGATGAGCTCACTCTTGTTGTGGGTGTTGTCCATGAACTTCTCTCTTGGAGTCAAATGTATCACATCAGGCTGAATCTGTAGATTACAGCAGGAGTTCTTGGTATGCCGAATGTGACATGATCTTTTGGTGAGCTGCTGTAGCCATAAAAAACCACAGTGATCCTCTGAGAGTGACTGCCGAGGCACTGCACATACCTCAGGTAACTGTCAGCAATCTCCTGCCAAATCTGACTTTGTTTCCACTTCACCATGTAGAGAAGCCATCCGCCATCAATCACCAGACTGGAGCAGGGTTGATCGGCAAGGTCAAGTGGATTAGTCAACGCCTTCATGCTAGTCTTGGAAAAAGCTGCTTTGTTAGCCCTTTTCATTTTCTGATCTTTGTTGCTGAACAAGGACAGATGGAAGGGGATCAGCTCATACTCTAAGCTTCTCTCTCAACTGTCATATCTCGTTGAGCAAAAGTTATCAGTCGGTTGAACAACTTGATTGAGTCTAGGAAAATCTTCTTCTCATTGGCCTTGGGAACCTTTCTGAGTGATGACAGGGCCTGTACCTTGAATTTTACTTCCATGGTTGATGTCACTGACTGTCCATCCAGTTTTATATGCATCTCTCTCCCCACTTCAGCTTCTCTCTCAGCATTGACTGCATCATCAGCAGTGCTTGTGAATCCTGTTGAGAAGGACACAAGTAACTGCTTGTCTCGTCCATGGGCAAAGGGGTCATTCTCCTCAAACCACTTAAGGACCATTCCAACTGCTTCAGCATCTCACTTCATCCGTGTCTTGGAAAGGTCTTTGTGGAGTGGAACATGTTTCTTGACACCGTCCTCCATGCGCTGGTTGATATCTGAGAAGTGATTGAGGGTTTGCACCCAGCACTTGTGGCCTGAATCGTTATTCCTCATCCTACCTCTGCTCAACCCACCTTCCGACTTGGCTGCCTTCATCAGTCTTTGCTCAATAAAAATGTCGCACCAGGTGCCAGACCAATCATGGCAAGAGTAACGGACAACATGGTTCCCATGGGCAGTGAAACTGTCAAAAGTTTCCTTGTATGCAGCTGAGCTTTCAAGTTGCTTCATCAGTTGACAATACAACCGTGCTCCCTTGGCATATTGATGATGTCCCGCCGCTGAAAAGATGTCCAGCATCCTGGTAACAATGCAGGAGAGGTGCCCATCATGATCTGCAAGCCGTTCAGCTCTGATGAAGATCTTGATGATATCGACTATGTAGTGATACTGCACCCAGACTGCAGGCGTTCTTCCTCCTTCAGCAAGTCTCTTGAAAGTTTCTTCAATCCTCCGTTCAAACACTGCAACTATTGGTGCTGTGTGTCTGGCTCCTGCCTTTTCATTAGCTACCTTCTCCATGAAGGTCCTCATTTCATCAAACTCTCCTACAGTGAATGTGTGTTTCATGGTGTACTGGCAGGTGGCTGCATCTATCAGGAAGTGAGCACGGATCGCCTTGTCAAAACACCCTCCATTCATGATGTGGCTGGCTGTCATACTCCCTGGATAGATCAGCTGGATCACATCTAAGAGTCCAGAGTCATCCATGATATTGCCCAAGGACCCGAGGTAGGACTTTAGCAGGTGAAAGCCACCCAACCTGAAAAGAGAGGAGAAAAATCAAGTAGCAGAAAACCTATCCATATACTCCCCTCACTCCCTTTACCCTG
>WLWI01005565.1_pt1 | contig 10496 bp, 9 predicted proteins | sample 6701501 | NCBI WGS metagenome assembly WLWI01 (sample SAMN12718690, study PRJNA515312) | sponge metagenome | isolation source: marine sponge | host: Mycale hentscheli | place: New Zealand: South Island, Marlborough, Capsize Point | collected 2014-11-01
TATTCTGTAGTGGGCGAGCGAAAAAACTAAGGGGGGAGGAGGGGTATGGAGTGGATGGGGGGGGGAGGGTGGGGGGGGGGGGGGGGGGGGGGGGGGGGGGGGGGTGGGGGGGCTAAATGATCAAATGGTCACTGTAAATGGACTGTCATAGTTACAATTGATATTGAATTAAGTAACCCTTTTGATGACTTAACCGCATATATGTGGGTGAGGACAGGCCTGCAGTCTCCGATTAAAATAAAAGATTTAATGTTATTGTGTGATTTCTTTTTTATACGTAGAAGAGGCATTGCACTTCCTTTTTAAAAACATTGACCCTATTATGGGCAGGTTACATTTTTTTAAATTGTCTGAAAACAGAGATCGAGAATTTTTCCCACCTAGAATACCAAGGGCCTAAATGTTTTGTTGGCTATGGACTTCAAACACTCAAAATAGAAAGTATGAAGCCTATAGAGTTGCTTTGTTTACAGTTGTTTGCAATTGCTTGCAGGAGAAGTTCAAAAATCAAATTCAAATTCTGAAAGATGTTTGAAGTAGTGTTGAAAAAAGTTGGCGTCAAAAGGGTTAAATGAACCACTACACTGGCAATATAAGTAATTACATTGTATAGAAAATATGTAGGAAATAATACAAACACAAGAACATTAATGGCTGTACAGATTATGCCACATGCTGTGACTTTGAAACTGTTCTATTTTTAATACTATAGCCAAGTTATTTTTCAATACAAAAAAAGTGTGGTATTATTTGGAAATACCACAGCTGCAGTGGAAAACTGAAATAATGATCTGATTGGTCACGGCAATCTCTTCGTGACCTTGCCGCACTTTTACCCGCTAGGCAATGTCGTGGCGAAATTCCAGGGAAACGCTATTTTGCAACGGTAAGAAAAGTATGAATAATAGCAGAACCGGGATGAACAAATTTCTTTGCCGGAAATAAAATACAAGATTATGGTTTTCTTAGCTGCGGAAATGAACTGCTATCATTGGCTATAGTATTAACATATGATAGCATGGAAAACTGTGATATTCAGATAAATAGCACTTGTGTGGCGAGAAATTTCACTCGACTTCACCTCGTGAAAAATTTCTCGCTCCACTCGTGCTATTAGTCCCGAATATCACTTTTTCCGTGTTATTATATCTCCTAATACCATAATTATTTTAATGGTTTAATTTTTCTAATTAACTTAATATGTTTGTAGTTTATATTTTGGAGTGAGAATTGCCCTTTACTTCAAATTTGTGGGGTTCTACACAAACAAGTTGTTTTATGCAATCCTTGCTGGGCTACTCACTGTGGTTGTTGGAATTCTGACTTCAGATGGATCAGTAGTGTAAGGAAAAAAATGGGTTATTCTCTTTATTATGTGCTAAATTATTGTTATTGTGTGTTTTTTTTTTGTTTTTTGTTTTTTTTACTGTAGCATTTATGATGAGATCACTCACACTGCAATGATAAAAATTTGCACTGAAAAAATCGTGTAGAGCTAACTTTATTGTAAAATCTGTCATGTTCAAATGTAATAATGTGCAAACACACTGAAGACAAATGTCAAAATAGGCCTTATGAGTCGAACAACAGGAAAAGATTCCAATTTGTTTACTTTCAGACTTTCTCCCATCATTCCTAATGATGCCTTTTACTAACAACCTGTAAAATTTATAATGAGACTTGTTGATACAATAGTGAGCCTATAAACTCATAGTAACACCGAACTGAGTGTTCACAGCCTGCCATAGAAACACCCTTGCTAAGAGCTGTGGGGTTGTAAGGCCCACAGACCTTCTGGATTTAGTGAATAGTTATCTCTGGGATCCCGCTGCTCAGTTAAATGTGGCAGGAGACAGCCAAGTCCCAACAACCACAAAGTAGATGGATTAGTTAGTTTAATAGAAGCAAAAGAAATAAAATGAGTTACCAAGAAAATATGAAATTGAAGATAGCTGAGATAAAAAGACGAGTGTGTGCATTATAAGTAAACAATAATTAGTTACAAGGTCTGAGGGGTTTGAAATTAGGTGATAAAGATCACCAATGAGCAGGCAAAACTCCAGGCATTCCTAGCAATCCAGGCATTCCTAGCAGGCCTGGACATAAACTTTCTTCAGTCTCACAGCCATTTCTCTGCTTTATTATCAATGGAATACTCCAGTGTATCTACTGACAACATTTTGACTTGAACCCAGAGTTTACCAGTTGTCACACTCACTTGCCTAGCTACAACCATTACATTTCAGCTTGCTATGTTATATTTACTACTATATAAGCCACAAAGAAAATATAGTAAGGTATGACCTCCAGTCTAGTTCTCAAACGTCCATTTGAGTTTGAAGCATTTCATAGTGCACATGCCTTGATTGATTAATTAACTGATTTAAGCATTCTTGGTCTTGCACTTGGCAATTGTAAAGTTAGGTGAAACTTGTCATTTATTTTTATTATTTAATGAATGTTAATTTCACTTGAAACATTATTTTGTACTTATAGAATGATTCTCAGTTTGTGCCTAACTTGCTGTAGGTCTGAACTGTGCAATCCAGCTCTACGCTATGAATTTTATCGATGTCCTGCATGTGATTCTGCTTGTGACTTTCGGTATCTCACTGACTCTTGTGTTATTACCAAATTGACAAAAGTATTTGATCATGTTGGAACGGTGGCTTTTGCCATCTTCATGTCTTTCTGGGGTAAGGGTTTATTTCAAGTAATAAGTAACTATAAAAAAAATAGTAATGGGAGAAGCAATTATTAATCTCATAAATAATAAAATTAGAATATCCAGGGTTCTATCTGGTGGGGTGGGGAGGGGGCTTCTTCCCTAAACTTCCCAGCTTCTCCCTCCCACAAAATTCTCAGCTTCCCCCCCCCCCCCCCCCCCCAATATTTGTATGTCATATGCAGCATGCTGTTAGGCTGAACCCCAAATGACAGCATTTAGCTTTCATGCTATAATTACTCTCACTTTATCCTTTTTGCCTTGTAACTGAATATGTAGAGATGGTGGACTTGGCCAGACTTAGATGCAACCCTAGTAGCTATATACAGATGTAGCATTTTTTTTAAAGAGTGGAGGGTCATGATATAAATGGTTAACTTCTTCTCAATAAAATATTTTGAGCTAATAATTCTGTATGTCATTTTAGCTGTGTTGTTCCTGAAGTCCTGGAGGCGTGAGCAGTATATACATCAACACAAATGGGGTGTGTTGGGCTTGGAGCATTTTAAGGTAAGAATTTGTTGCAAATTATGTTAAGCTAGAAGGATAAGACACTTTAAGGAGATTTTTTTATCCAATAGGAATATAAGGAAATTTCTCTCATATGAATGGTAATTAAGTTTATGAATATAGAGTATAAGCTCATTGCCACATTGATCTATAATGCGCTTGTGTGTCAGTAACAACGACGACGACGGTGACCGACAGTGTGTATTCATAGATAATTCATGAGCTTATACAGTTTGGTAAATCACCGTCATTGCATTAATGGGTAAAGCATCGTCAAATTCGGTAGAAAGTGATTGATTGTAACTAAAAAGCGGGTGTAATAGTAGACGAGGGAAGGTGGCATAAGTTTCAAAGAGGAAGGCAAGTACGGAAGAGAAGGCAAAAGGCGTTTAATTGTAAGAAGTGGTTGGAATCAGCGAGGCAAGGTAGCGGTAGGTTTAAAAGAGAATGGAATAGAAGGCAAAAAGGCGAGTGATTAGCTAATTGTAACTAAAAAGTGGGTGGAATTGACAGTAAAGGCGGCGGCGGTTTCAAAAAGGAAGGTAAAAGTTTGAAAAAGAATGCAAAAGTTTCGCAAACCTTAAGTCCGCAATCATGATAGTATGACAGAGATTCAGAAGCAGGAGAGGTAGAAAAGAGCTGAAGAAAGGAAAGGTGGGGGGAGGGGGGGGGGACAAGAAAAGCTGAGATAGTTCAGAAAAAAGAGAGCAGGAGAGGGAAACTTAAAGCAAGATAACTTATGCTACTGCATTCTTACTTTGCAATACGTCAAGTGCCACTGTGTGGCGGGGTACTAGCTAGTTATATATTAATACATGTTATTGAGAAATTAATTAAACAGTTATGAAGCATTAAAGGTGTGAACCTTCAGCATTACTATACACTAGCTATGCTGCTATTACAAAATCATTTCTCAGACAAAAGCAATTACTAAGGCATACCTAATCAGGTATTAATAGTTTGGTATACCATAAGAAATGATAGAAATGCAATGAACACTCACTGATAGTTCCTATGTGAAGCTCCATCAGTACGCTGTAAAAATCGCAGCACGAAGCAAAACTACCATGGGCGTAGCAAGAATTTATTTGCTCACATGATTGCAACGTGACAATAGGGAGGGCATTACCCAGGGTGTAAAATGCTCACGATCGTGTGGCCAAAAACATGAATGGCTTTTTCTGGAAAACTAAGTCAAAATTTAAAAACAAATTTTGGGAGGCTGTTGTTTTCAAGATCCGCTGTTGTGTGCAAATTGTTTTATGAAAAATGGATGGTCATGATAATCTACCTCTTCTGAGGCAAATAGACAGTCTAGCTAGATATGATAAATTTCATTTACAGCCAATATTAATGTTGCTTTTCGCTGGTTTGAATTGTTTGTTGAATAAAAATCGTATACACATTAGACCTGAGAGTATTTCACTAGCTTTCCTCGTTTACCAATAATATTGCATAAGTTACACACACAAAAAAATTTGGACTTATATGTATTATCTTTATTAATGAACTTTTTTAAACCCCACTCATTACTTCACTATGTTTTAAAATGTATGGAAATCACAGGAAGGTCCACGCCACAAGTTTATTAGGAAAATACAGCATCAAATGTTAAAATACCCTCATAAACGGGACAAGTTCTATGCATATGATTATGTGGAACATAAGGATGAAATCGTGCAGCCTGCTCATCGATACTATTCAAAGATTGTCTTTGCTACTGGGGTTGTAATCACTATGGTAAGTGTTAATTAGGAGTATATAAGCCCCTTTCTATCCGGTTTTTTATTTATTTATTTATTTTAAACTTTCCATTGTAAATATTGCTATAGTTATTCTTTTATGTTAAATGATTTATAGTTGTTTTTAGTACACAAAGTCAAAACAATTCAGTGAAAAAATTCTCATGTCTCAAACATTTGTTAATTGTGCTTACCCTTCCTTATAAGCGACACAAATCTGCTTTGACTCAAAGATATGAAAAGACCAAGTTATTCATAATGTATCTCTTTTTTGTAGGAGTTAATTAAGTTAAGAGCAATCATCATGCTACAAACTTCAGGAGGCCTTCTTTGTAATCTTCTTTTCCACTTTATTCCTAGAGCTGTATAAGGCTTTCCAATTTCTGCCAAATCTTTTTTACCCATTTTGCTTTTTGGAAATGCTCTTAAACTCGACCTATGCTGAATGACACAAGTTGTAATCTGGAAAAAAAAAATTTTTTGTCATCATAAATTACACTTTAGGGGGAAAATGTCATGTTATTCATATATTTTTTTGTACTTTTTTGTAACCTTTAGATGCTAATTTCATTGGGATCTGCTGCTTCTGTAACAACTTATAAGTATGCTTCCTCTCAGTTATTTTATAATGTCTTGGGAGTAGATGCTGGGAATGTCACCATAGCTTTTGTGAGTGCATGTATGCAGTTCATCGTTATTTACGTGTTGGGTAAGATATTTAAGCTCATGGCATCTGCGTTAACAAGATTAGGTAAGTTTTTAGTAGACTCAAGTTTCAATTATGGTGAACATTATAGAAGATATGAATTCTCTTTGTGGGTTTAGATTTTAGTTAGAATTCCTCATCCATTGTAATTATGTTATTTTCACATCAAAGGGATTTTGCACTGATAAATATTGTAGTGTTGACTGGCTGGCTATTTAGTAATACTATAATTAAGAAATACAAGTACAAGAACTCAACTGAACTGAATCAAACAGGAACAACAGTTTATATAATACTAATGGTGATAAATATAGACTGTATTGTCATAAAAAAAATCTAGTTAACTCTTGTGTATTGTTTATTAGATGGCTTTATTGTGGTGGTAGGATTAAATACAATATTGGTTGGAATATTGGTAAAAAATACAAAAACAATAGTCAGTGCAAGTTTACGTGATATAAATCTTGAAATAATTGTTGGACACAGCAGCTTTCCTTGTAGTGAATTTTATATGCACCATTACCTGCTTTTGCACAACTACAATCTCATTCACTTTTTTTTTGTAATCCCTGAGTAAGCTAAACAATGAAAATATCAAGTTGTATTTATTTTACAGGCTCTTCAAATGGCACAAAATTAAGAAAAATTTGGCTGGTATGAATTATGAAATATAATACACTGGACTATTTGTTTATGGTACTCTGGGGCTCTTGGAGCTAAAGCAGACAGTAAGGAACCAACTCACTTGCATTAGAGAATAATGGTAAAAAATTTAACGACTATTACAAAGAAACACTGCTTAAAACAATAGCAGCAATTCATTTTGAAAATGCCAGCCTATTTCTTTTAATTCTTTGTTGTTTGAAGAACTTGTGCAGGAGACATCATTATTTTGAAAAAGTGTGGAAATTATGTCCTTTTCTCTAATTTCAGAGCTTCATCGTACACAGAGCATTCATGATTGGAACGTGGTAGCAAAACTATATGCTTTTGATATTGTAAATTACTCTTCTACATTATTCTACATTGCATTCATCAAAGGAAAGTAAGGAGTCATTATGCATTACTTGAATATAACTAATTTAATTATCCTGACATGACTGATAGCAGTATACTGTGGGTTCATTGCATGAAATTTATAAACAAAATGCTTGAGAAGTGTTTAAAAAATTTCCTTGAATTTTCAATTCATGATATAGTAGTTTTGAGGTGTTAATAATTTGTATGGTGGATGCTTTTGTAAACGTTGAAGATGATGATAACTTTTACAAGATTTCTTTTGGATAATTTGTTGAATTTGATATCTCAGTCAACTAAAGTTGCTGAATTTACCTATTCACCGGCACAAGCCCTAAATGAAAAATGCTAAAGCTTAGCTGAAGCATCCGGAGCACGGCTATTGTGTTGTTCCATTACATATATTTTTAGAATAGAAATATCTACTACGTAATTAAGGTAGTCAGGCTAAAAATAAACTTGGCGTTACTTTGAAAAATGGTGAGAAGTTTTTCTGCAACTGAGGCGGTGGACTTTGTCTGTGACGACTTTTCTGATGGCGAAAGTGAGAGGGAAGGGATACAGGAGATATATTGCTACCATGGAGGTACAAATTTGAGGCCAGAGAATTGGACTTGCTTACTAAAGCCATCCACAGGACAGCAAGAGCTTATAGGAAAAATCTAGTGTTGTTTTAGTTAACTAAAACTAGTTTTGGGGTATTTTATTTTTGGTAAGAATAACTAAAACTAAACTGTAGAAAACGTGAAAAAACTAAAACTAAATATTTTAGAAGACAGAAAATTCGATAATAACTAAAACTACCAGTAGAGTGGATGACAAAAACTAAAACTAAGTAATTTTTATTGTAACCAATTCACCTTGAATAATATCATTATTAAATGAAGATATAATTTTCCATCAAGTAAATATTCTAGTATAACTAACTAAATCTTCTATATGATTTTGAAGAAAAACTAAAAACTAATCTTCAGGGAAAATTTGGGGGAAAAAACTAAAACTAAGCATTCAAAATATTTTTTTTTAGTATGAAACAACTAAAACTAAGAAAGTCTGGAAGCGCTATACCAAAACAACACTGGCAAAAATCACCTGGCTTGCTACCAAAATAAAACTGATGTGGTTCATTGCAAATATCGCCTCAAACAATCCCCTTATTCTGGAAAGTTTTTTTTTTTACAAAAAATTGCATCTCCAGCACATCCTTATCAGAGTAGATAAATGTGGCAGTGAAATAGTAAAGTTAGATACCAGTAGTCACAAGAAGGCAATTGAGACTTCAGAAGAAAAAATGTTCTGGTAAGATGCTTGTCATCAGGACACCATTCAGATAACCACAATAAATCAATTAATGAATGTATTTTTAATTCAATATTCCTGAACTCTTTATCACAAATAATGACATTTACAAAAGAACCTCCAAGAAAGGACCAACCTCTGATAAGAGACGAAAAGTCCCATCCCCAATGTGGTCACTATTCAGAGGCTTTACTGTAGTCAATTCCAATCAAATGTGAAGAAGCCTAAGGGGTCGGAATACTGGGACATGAACTTTCACTTTTACATTATCAATTTGTGCCATTCCCATTTGTGTGCACTATAAAGAATATTACAAATCCCCAGGTAAACCCAAAGGATTTGTTTGCATCTCAGGCAGTTTGTTATAAATTCCTATACACCATGGCAAGGAATACATATTGGTCAAAATATGGGTATAATCTATCGGATAGTTTCTTTTGCAAATATTGTCAAAAATATTGTTGTTCAGATGTAGCCATCTACTTAATAGGAGCTCCTTTAAGTATTAGGTACTGTTCATATCAGTTGACAGAGGATCAAACTTTACCTCAGTTGTTTGCTACTTCTTGGTGTCAAGGAGTTCACACAGAAATCCTTTTTTTTTTTGGAGCCATGATTTTTCTTGATGAAGAATGTACCATCTCATTGGCTTGGTCTGCAGGCCAGATGAATGGCAGATTGACATAGATGGCTGCTGATTGGGTAATACAATAGAGTCGGAGCTTTTTCGTCTGGGCCTAAGCTTATCCCTCTCACAGATACTCAAATGCCTATGCCTACCCATGTTCTGTCACCTACATACGTTTAACTTAATATACATGTTGGATGCTATTTTTATTGAGTTTTTTTAACTTTAAAAAAAAAATTATTTGCATACGTTTTTGTACAGATTTGTGGATCAAAATTGTTATAACTGTTCCGGTAAATAATAATTACATGTGTCACACACCAACCCTCCAATTTAAAGAAACAAAGGGGCTTAATGAAGCTAGTGAACTTCTGCTTATTTATTTTGTTTTGTTATGTTTATGTATAGTATTGTTGGCCATCCAGGAAGTTATAACAGAGTCCCTGATGTCGGCTATAATTTATGCGTTTCTGACAATTGTGTCTTGGATCTAGTAATTTATCTGTTTGTGTTCATGATGGGAAACCTGCTAACTAATACTGTGGGTGTGTTTCCAATTTTGTAAGTTGATAAATAATAAGAGTTTAATTTAAAAAAAAAAACACAACTTCTTTAATGCTTATTCTTAGTTGACATTGACAAAAGAGAATACCATAGTTTTTGCTTTAAGGTTTTTGTTTTGAACCAAATGTTCTTCCTCACCTATGTTGCACTGTTCCAATCCATATATCAACACTGCCCTCACTCCCCTCCCCACCCCCACCCCCCCCCTCCCCCCACACCTCTCCATACACATATTATACTTTTTGACACTTGTGTGTGTGTGTGTGTATCTAATGAGTTTACAGAATTCTTCTTATGTGCCCAATGAAACTCTCACAACTGCACTTGACCCTTACATTTTTAGGAGTAGATTTTCCCAAACCCGTACTATGAGATCAATTGTTCCATGATATTCTAATTTATGTAATTAGGCAATAGTCAGTTTAATCCAATCGTAAAGTGATGAAAATATTAGTAACTATTTCTTAACTAATGCAACGTAAATGTAATATTATAATATATATATATATATATATTATAATTATTATAGTTTTAATTGATTAGTGTCAGAAAGTAAATTTGTGTACACTTGTGTGTGTTCCGATAGAAAAGACAGCCATACTGCAAGTTTGAATGTTCCTTACTTTATATTGACCCTGAAGTGTACCATTAAAAAATCAGAATGGCAAAGTATAAAGCCATAACTTTACTTTCTTCTTTCTATGAGCAAAGTTTAGGTGCATTTTACAGTAGTACTTTTTGTGTAATATCTAACAGACAAGCAAGGAAATTTATTGGGTGGATCAAGCACAAAAATGAAACCGAACGTACAGCCAAGACAAGATGGGAAAGTGATAACAATTTGGAGGGAAGCAAGAAGTATGTCCACACCAAATTTTTGCATTTGGTCATTCAATATAGTTTAGTGACAATGTTTGCTGCTGCCCTGCCAATCACTCCACTCATAGCATACATCAATAATCTCGTTGAAATTCGATTACGAGCAAGTGAATTTCTCATACTAAGACGCCGTGCTGTGGACCTTAAGAAGGCTGATATAGGTGAGTTTATTTTTACCACTAATGTCAAAAAGAAAAGAAAAACTGGGCAGTAATTTGAACATTTTTCTGTAACGAGGTATATTAGGCATTACTTCCATCTATATAACTAGTGGTGTGCTTGAGCACAAATGGCGAGCGTACACTATTGTTAAATGATTGATTTTAACAACTAACACTCAAGCTACTAAAATAAAGTTGAGTTTTTAAATTAAGTTAATGCGGTAAAGGGGTTTCAATTCCATAGTAACTGCTCCCCGCAACTGTT
>WLWI01005568.1_pt1 | contig 10492 bp, 3 predicted proteins | sample 6701501 | NCBI WGS metagenome assembly WLWI01 (sample SAMN12718690, study PRJNA515312) | sponge metagenome | isolation source: marine sponge | host: Mycale hentscheli | place: New Zealand: South Island, Marlborough, Capsize Point | collected 2014-11-01
GAAAAACTGCACCCGCAAACGAATTCAAACGGTAAACAATTCAATTTCTAGGGTGATAAGGGTACTGATCGATAAACCAGAGGATTCTGTTTAGTGCAATTTGGAACGGGGTCGACCACATAACTAACACAAAAACGCGATGACATACGTACGTCCATATATATAAATAAATAAACAAACATCCCCGATTTTCGATTGTGTTACCCCTGTAAGTGTCTCGCTCGCTACGCTCGCTCGCCAATTATGTATGAATGTATGTATGGACGGTACGTATGCCCTTTAAACGCGCGGGTGGAACTTGTTTCTCCAAAAAACACGGATTTTTAGGTTTCACCCAAGTTTATTCTGAAACTACAGCATTAAGCAAGCCTTACTTTATACTTAAGCGCAGGTGTGAAAAAATTCCTGCGAAAACGCTTGCTTTTCAAGACACAAAAAGTTGTTGATTCGACCGGTTACTATGGTATTGAAGACCCTTTCCAGACTTAATTTCAAAACTTCGCCGTTTTATGGGGGATACGAAGTGTCGATTGTTGGTTGTCAAGAGCCATTGATAGTCAGTATGCCGTAGTATTAATGCTAAGGAAGCTGAGGTAAGTACGCAATTCCATATTTGGTAGCTAAATATGCAAAATTAAATCTGGCCTTTCTTTTTTGTAGCTAAGAGCTTGTCAACAGTGACTGGTAAATTCAAATAGTCAGATTGGCTCAAATTTGGTACTACAAAAGTTACCACTGCTCAAGAAAATGAGGTAAGAAAGTAATTTTGTATTTATGTGCTAAAATTGATTGTCTTTTCTTTTTGTAGCTGAGAGCTTGTTGTCAAGAATTCGAGGTAATTCAGATGGTCAAAGTAACTTCAATTTGATACTGCAGAAGTTATCAATACTCAGGAAATTGAGGTAAGTAGTAATTCCATATTTGTTGGCTAAAAAATTACAAATAATAACATTGGTTTATTTTTTATCATAGCTGAGAGCTTGTTCAAGAGTTACTGGTAATTGAGATTATCAGAATGGCAGATGTTTGATACTACAAAAGTTAACAAATCAGGTAAGAGAGTGATTTTTATTTGTTTGCTGAAATAAAAGGTCACACCTGCTATTATAGTGTTTGCATGAACTAAGCTAAAACATAGTAACAATACTTAGTTTTTTGTTACTTAGTATTAGGGGTGGATAATGCAAAATCGGGTATATGTTATATATATGTATGTATGTATGGATGGATGGTACGTATGCCCTTTAAACGCGCGCGCAGGGAACTTTTTTCTCTTAAAAACACGACTTTTTAGGCTTCACCCCAGTTTATTCTGACACAACAGCATTAAGCAAGCCTTACTTTAAACTTAAGCTCCGAAGTGTGAGAAAATTCCGGCAAAAACGCTTGTTTTTCAGGACACAAAAAGTTGCTTCGACCGGTTACTATGGCGTTGAAGACCCTTTTCCAGACATAATTTCAAAACTTCGTCATTTTAGGGGGGATAAGAAGTGCCGATTGTTGGTTGTCAAGAGCCATTGGTAGTCAGAATGCCGTAATATTAATGCTAAGGAAGCTACTACTACTCGAGGGAAGCTTAGGTAGTGCGTAATTCCATATTTGTTAGCTAAATATGCAAAATTAACTCTGGCCTTTCTTTTTTGTAGCTAAGAGCTTGTTGTCAACAGTGACTGGTAACTTTAAATAGTCAGAATGGCTATTAAGAAGGCGTTTAACAATAGTGTACTTTTAGGCTCACTCGCCATTTGTGCTCAAGCACATTACTATAGCACGAGTCAAAGCCTCTTGCTATTTCAATTGTTTTACGGGTGCTATTGATATCTAATAGCACAGGTTACCCGCACTCAGTAGGCCAGCTTTATTTTTTTTAAACATTTGTACTTGTAGCTACACTGTATTGTTCACTCGCTATCTCCATATTTCAGGATTAGCTTCCTCTGGAACTTCTTTTTCATCCTATCACTCCTCCTAACCAGTTGAAAAACATTCCTTCGGGTAGAGCTGCTATGGTACGGAATGACATTGTGTCCAACTAGAAACTACTCGAATTATGTGTTTCAAAGGTTAACGGCGGTGGCGTGCGCACTTACCTGTACTATTTCACTTAGCTAAGGTGGTATTTCACTTACTTGTTTTCACTTAGCTAAGGTGGTATTTCACTTACTTGTTTCCACTTAGTTTCCGCACACTATTTCACTTAGTTACGTGCTATTTCACTTTCGCGGTACAATTTCAAATTGAACAGCAATTTTCCCTATACATTTTTTTAATGAACAATTTACGCCCAACTATTATTGTCAAAATGTTATTTTCAAGGACAGTATATTGGAAGCAAGCTTACTATATTTATATTATATAGCAAAAAAGCATTGAGCATCATCTGCAAAGTATAGTATCAAAAAATAAAGCATAAGGATGGACTACTTAGCTGCATTTGAGGACTGAAAATTTAAATCTGCAATCATGACACTCATTATTGTGTAAATAGGAATTGTATTCACTATTTTACTACTACTACTTTTTTAGAACTTCATATAAATTTCTTAATACACCTTAGCTTGGTTAGAAGACAATCCAGTGCACCACAATATAAAATGTTGATACTGAGCGACTAATGACTATTTTTTTCTGCAGCAGTTGAATAAAATGGCCAATGCCTTAGCTAAAAGTTTATTGGCTGAGTATGGAATTGACTAAAGAATGTGCCAACAGCAAGAACAAATCTGCGATAAGCGGAGCTTGGGAGGCTTGAGCCACACCCCTCTTTTTTAGCAAGTTATAGATTAAAAAGAAGAGCAAATATAAACAAAACACACAAATATAAACGGATTAAAGAGCCACAATGCCTACTTATTAAAAGCAATGAACCCTATTGTAGGCATATCAATAGGTAATTATATTTTAGCTTTGCTGAGGGGAAAGTGATGAGTGCTCAGCATAGCAAGCTGTGGAATTCCTACATTAAAAGTATTGACTACTTTGTATTACAAATAATATCCAATAATGTTGCAGAGTAATCACTTACTTATAATATGAAAGTATATAGAAGAAAATGCTGTATTTCTTCTGCACGACACAATATTAATGTTGTCTAACATTACATTTAAGTAAACACTCCTCCAATTTCTCACAATCACCATACGAGGTTTTACTGTAACCGTTCTGTTGCTGAAAAGCAGCCTATCATTTAGGAAAAATGTTCTATTTTGTGGGCATATGAAGCAGGTTGCTAATTGAGATATCTCAATAAGTACAGATTGACTTCTTGCTGGAGTAGTATATAAAATTATTGACTTGGTACATCGATCTAAATTTTTCTCTAAAATGAAAATAATATTACACATAGTACTATAAATGTATTATCATAACCGAATTAGTCTCGAGTCAGAGAAATTCCTATTTCTCTAGGTATTTGGTAAATTATATTAGCTGAGTGAATATTCTAACAATCATTATTGTCTTTCAAGAAGTACATTGAACATAGGCCTCGAAGTTTTTGGAAATAGTTTCAGGGATCATATAAATCCCTCCCACCCATGTAGCATATCAAGAATTAATAACCACACCAAGTCATACCCATTTAAATGTGTAATAATTATAAAAGCTATTTGTATTACATTGGCTACTTTAAATTGAAACTGTTAAATAAAATTGCCTTTTACCAATACAAACAGATCGGTACCCAAAACGTTTTTCTTAATTATGTAGGATTAAAATACAAATTATGACCTGAAATTTATGTTCAAATTTCTACTGTCCTAGGTAAGGTCCAGAAGAAGAAAAAACTGAATAATCATGAATGAGCATGCCTATTATTATTCCATGACCATTATGGCTCTTCAGGTACCAGGGCTGTGTCTCTAAATTCAAGGACCATCACAGCAATTCAGACATGAAAAATGTTTTGTTGCTATAGTCACTTGTCAGCAGAAAAAGATGTTATTGTGATTAAGAATTAGTTAACTTATAGTAGATACTGAAATAACCTGAACAGGCAGTATGAGAAATTAAGATTGAAACAAAGTGAGGGTAGGTGGGGGTGGTAAATTAAAAAATTGGAAGTAGACGTGAGAGAGCAATGTGGGAAGGAGAATGAAAGAATAAAAGAATCAAAGCAAGGAGCATGAGGAATGAGAAATGGAGAAATAAGAAAAATTAAATTGAGAAAAAAAAAGGAGTAAAATATTTGCTCATCAAATGAATTAAAAATTGTCGTGAGTTTGATATCAAATTACCAAAGGCTACTGAGATCCACAGTAGTCTGGACTAGAAATCCAGATTTTTGGTCAAGCTTGTTTAGGTATATAAAGTAATTTTTACACTTATTTAGGTCAATTTATATCTGCTGAATCCAAATCTGATTGAGTGTGTCAGTTGCAAAAACTTGAGCATTTCTTGATAATTAAATTTTAAAATGTACCTTTTAATTTTATGTATTTTAAAATAAAATAAACCATCTTATCTACCATTTACTCTAGTATTAGGCCATAGTAGCTTCTGGATGAAATTAGTTCTTCTCTGACATAGCATTTATAATGACATCAAATTTTAATCTGCTGAGTTCCTGTTTGTGCACTGGTTATTTCCTTTATGGTCTTTCTACATATTTTGCTACTGACTTTATGAGACAGTATATCCAAGTCATAACTATGTAACTATCATGGGCAAAATCAGCTATCGTAATTGCAGTGACCAAGACTGTAACTGGAAACAATATCATTAAATCAATTATAAACCCTATACTTGAGGTATTACATATATTTCCTTATAGTTGACCATATTTTTGGCAGCTATTTTGAAATTTTTGCAATGTTGAGGCCTACAGAATGAAAAAGTACCATCTGAATTGAATTCTGTATACCTAATGACCACATTCTGGAGTAAATAAATTTATTTATTTTTATTCATGGCAAACAATTACATTTTTACAATTTCCCTGAGGTTTCTAAAGATACCATTTGGGCAAACCGAAGTTTATTCTAGGACCACTTGGAAATGTAAATCTGAAAATAATAACTTTTGTAGTAGTATCAATAATATTAGATTCATTGCTTTTTGAAAACTAAAAGCAGCAATTCAAATAATATTTGAGATAAATTTTCGTTTTTTCAATTTAAAACAAAATGCTCAATGTTTCATCACTGGCACTCATCACATCTGAATTCAGCAAAAAAAATTGGGTCTAGAAAAGTTAATCAAAGTTATTTCTATCCTAAAATGAGGTTATTGGTGCTCTAGCCTGGACTGCAGCTGATGGACTGGATGAATGAATGATAGTGAATGCAAGGCAGACAGGATGAAAAATACTATAACACTAGCTCTGAGTGTAAGTGATAGTATGACTACAGAGTAAATGGGCCATGCACTCTGAGTGTATAATGAGAGTATGGCAACAGCATCAGCATAATAATAATCACAGTTACTGAATTTCAATAGAGAGGGTTATGGGGTTCTTTCACATTGTTTATAGATGATTATCCAATGTACCAGGTGTGACAGGTGTAACATTTTAAATTAGGAGTGTAATTAATGGTAAGTTGCTTACTGACTACAATCAATTTGCATCTCAGCCATATTGCTTTGTCAGGGAAACAAAGGCATATTTAGGGGGGGGGGGGGGCTTAACTAGTGTTGTCTGCAGTAGTTTAGCCAGATGGGTTTGTGGGGGTTCAAGGGGGTTCAGTCAAACCACCACCAGAAAATTAAAATGAAGAAAAAAAGAACATCTGGTAAGGTATTTTCGATGATTTTTCAGATGCCCACCCTATCAATATAAAAAGGTTTTCAAGAGCAGAAATTAGGTTAACTGAAGTACAGGTATAATAGGACAGACTGCAACAGCCTACATGAAGCTAAATCAGGAAGGCTCAGCATATTTTGTGTATACTGACTCAATGTTTGGCAATGTTAACAGACTTTTTGTAGTTCTTACAGGTCAAGTTTTGCAGGAATAGATTCCCAGTGCCAATTTTAACCTTATACTTCATAAGAAGGAACTGATGCTGGTGTAGTTAATAGTTTGTTTTTGTAGAAGTTTATTCTACTACCTCCTTCTGTACTAATTTGCAGCCTTTTTGTGTTGGGTGTGTTCTATTTTTTGAGTAGATAACTCTTCAGCTGTATCATCATCAGTCTTTGATTACAATAAACAAATAAACTTCATAACTCTGGCAAACTTCATTAACTATATATATTATATATATATATATATATTTTTTTTTTTTTTTTTTCTCAAACAAAAATATAAAAATTAAACTTAAAATGAACTAGTTAATCACAAAAATGAAGAGTAGTTTTGAATAGCTACTACCATAGACACTGGTAGCAACCCTGCTTATGAATTAAATGGCGACAATGAGTGGGCACCTAAAACTGGGGCTTAGCATTGACAAGATGCAATAAAAATATTAAATTAGGGAAGGATACAGACGGACGCTTAGCAAAAAACAGAGCTTAACAAAGAAGGGTGTTTAAAAACCCGTGCCGTCTATTGTAATTTAACTCACACTAGCTTGATCTTTCTCAAATAAAATCCCCTCACAGAATCCTGGCTACGCCCCTAGTATGGGTCTTCCTATTTTTCAGAATTCAATTTTCATTAGCTACATTCTAATCATAAGTAAGAGGAAAAAGAGCTATAATCGTTATCATTGCTTCTTCTGGTACACTAGTAATTGCAGTCTTCTATAATGAACGTGCCTTATAATTATTTGTGCTGAATCTGGAATTTTACAATTTGAACCTCTTTAACTTTCAATATTTCTTTTCTGGATATAATAGTGGTTTGTTTTTACTTTTATGTTTCTTCACACTGACAATTAGCTATAACCAAGTTCATTTTTACAATAATTTAAAATTTAGTAAATCAGTTTCGTTATTTTTTCATGATTAACTGTCCTGCTCACTCACTTATTTTATTCTGGACAAAAAATATCTCTTCAGATTAGTTTTAAGTTAAGTTTTTCCTTCCTAATTTTAGCAGTTCACTCATTTCAGTTCTCTGGACATTCACATTATATCATCACCAATTGACTATTGTACAAGTGATTATGAATATAATACAGTAGGAAATTAATGTTCTCAAATATTTTAATCCACTCTGGCATACCTCAAATCTTTGTGTAACAGCTAAGGGAAAAATGCATTCCCTGACCACAATTGAAAATAATAATGTGCTCTTGAGCTGATTTTTTAATGACTTGAAAAGTTGATTTGTTTAGCTCATTTATGTATTTAAAAAAAAAACTTGTATAATAAGAGCCCTAAAACATTACTGAGCCACTTATCCACACAAAAAAATCAGAAGCTATTATGTGAAGCTTACCAATAACGGCCAGTCGTATAGCAAAATTGGCCATTCCAACCCTAAGTACTGGGACTAATCTGCCATTAGGGGGTACATTTACATTTCGTGCCTCCACTATCACACTACAAGTCCAAGTTCCATTATCTGTATTGGTGGTATTAGCAATATTTAGCCTTAAACCCGTAGCATCATTGATTATATCATAACTATCACTATCAACTACAAAGTTTCCTCCGGGATTATGCCAAACAATAGAAGGTGCAGGATTACTTAGGTGCTGAGTACCACAGGGAAGTGACACCCTATCTCCTAAGTGAACAGTATACTCAAAGTCACCTCTAGTTGAAGTTGGACTCACTATATATATATATATATATATAAATATATATATAGTTATTACATGAGTCAGAGTGTGATATGGTGAAATATTTCACTCTCAGGATTTATTTTCAAGAGCCAGCCTCTGGCTCTTGAAAATAAATTAGCCTGAGAGTGAAATATCTTGCCAAATCACTCTGATGAGTGTAAGAAGTGGTTTATTCCACACTAGATACCTTCACTACTATAGTTAGTACTAGAGGACAGGTAACTCACAATGTAGAGTTGATTATAGGGGCTCCCCGCACTCCCAGCTGATATTTTAGCAGCTGCTCTAACCTGGGTTGAGTAGCTACACCAGAGGAACATAGCAATAAAAACCAAGAAAATGGAGACAAGTTTGGCTGGTTGCTATAACTACAAGGGTAATGAGCTTGCGCAGTATGGTGAAATAACAATGTGAAATATCCCGAGTTATTTCACAGGTCATTTACCTAAAGATATCATGGTGAAGATATCTAGGATGGAATAAATAAATAAATAAATATATATAGTGGATCATTAATTCATTCGTATGTGAACTCTTCAAAATCATGAACTCACAAAGAACATCAAGATAAAAGGATTCTTGTCCAGTGCTAAAGATTTTGTTTGAATCATTTAAGAAGAAGTTTGTGGCAGTCAAAGTGTACAAGCCAATCAGTGAAGGTTCCACAGAGTGAAATGTTATTCTAGGATAGCCAAATGTTATTAAAGAGTTGTTTCTTGCATTATTACTATTGACAGTCCAGAAGAAATCTGGGGATGGAAATGGGATATTAACCGATAGGTCAACAAATGTTACCCGACTAGAATTAATTACACTGATAGTTCCAAAGTTCCGCAATGAAACTGGTCCTGAGATATTACAATAACATATATTAGCTTTATACATTCTGTTACACATATCTGAACTTACGATAATAGATTAGAAAATATTGAGAATACACTACAGTGCCAAATTCACAAGTAACTCTTAAATGGTTAGAGTTGTAATCAGTAAGTGTTAAAATATTTCTATTAGTTTGTATACTTGCAAATGGTCTTGAAAGTATTTCTGAACCAGAGAAGTTAACATTACTTCCAGCAACATTAACAACAGATATTCCATTAATTCTCCAATCAGTTACATGTTTAAAGTCAGTTTCATTGTCAATCACAAGGCAGCTGAGTGTCACAGAAGTTCCAGGAAGTTTGTAAATTGTGACTTCACTTGGAGGATGGATTTGAGTACCTATAATTATACAGCTGGAATGTATGAAAAATACAGAAAAACACAGATAAAACCAAAAACAGCATTATAAAACCGCAGCTTTAACTACTTTTCCCTTCCCTCCCACCTACAGCTTACGAGTAGTAAGTTATTTTTGACAAAAAGAAAATGAAGTAATAAGTTCTGCGTTCAGGCATCTTCCCAGCGTCGCGTCCCAGCAACCCGAGAGATCCTCAAGAACACGACCACACGTGATTCCATCGGAGGAGTGGCGCGAAAAAAGAAACACCGTCTGGTTAGTCGTTAGGGCCAGACCCTCGTACCCCTCAGCGGAGTAGTAAAGGGTCTGGCACGCGAGACCGTTGAATTCGGGGTTGGAAACGGATCACTGGCGCCCATAGAAAATGTACAAAACGCTAGTCTAAGGCATGTGTAACATTTTGTGTTGTCAATTCGCAAAGCTGGTTACTTACCTACCCAGAGCTGCATAAGGCGAGCGAATAACTACTTCTACGTTACTGGTATATTCGAATGTATAAAAAAAATTGTGCTTGAAAGAATTGCTACCCTTTTGCAGCCATTCGATCAAAACTGTTATAATCCCTTTAGCTGGCTGGAAAAGAAACTTAAGGTGCAGGGTTGAAGCCAAACTAGTCCTAAAAGACACCTTTGAGAACTACTTCAATGGACATAATGAAAATAACATCTTCAATTAAAGTGTGTAGTGTTTGTGTTACAATCCCTTTGCTAGATAGCCTACTGCTGATACAATAGTAACAGTACTAGTAAATGCAATAAGCATTATGATTTTGATCCTTTTCTAGTATAGGGATATGCCTAGAAAGTTTACATTAATAAAGCTTAATCAGCGCTAGAGATCCATTTAAATTTGTTCATGCATGTGTACTGTAATAATGCAAACTGCATTAATTACTCAATTACATTTGTGATCATCTATGAATAATGCACAGTTACTTTCCTGCAAAGGCTATTAAACAACTTCATGTGCTTTCTATTAGATAAGATTAGTAAAAGACTTATTACTGATCTAACTTCCTGATTCAGGTCCTAATGGTGGCTGCAGATATTACGGTCTCTGTGTCACTAGCTATTATTTTAAACTCAGCCGAAAAAATTGAGGAAGCTGAAGAAAAAAATCAGGTAAGCGCGTAATGTTACAGCGCCCGTTTTATATTGGCTACTGGGCGTTTCCAATCCCAGTAAATTCCTTTAGCAATGGCGAGACTACATCTTGGTAAAGTTTAGCAGCGGGGGCGTTTGTTGTTGTTGTTGTTGTTTTGTTGTTGTTGTTGTTTTGCTTGTTTATTTGTTTTGTTTAGCCACGAATGCTGCTACAGGGGGAGGTGCGACATCTAAGCAGCAAAAGTATTGCAGAGAATTCTACGTGTTGTAATCCGAGACAGCATAAAGATTTCTATGGCTTCTTTCTACCCTGTTGAAGTGGTGTTTAAAATTACGCTGAAAAATGTTCTGATATACGGAGAAACTTCATGGAGAAATCTCTGATATTAAACTATTAAACATTTTAAGTTTTTCCTAACTTGAAATTATTGCAGCAAGAATATCAAAATATCAGAGTTACCTTGGGGCCTTTT
>WLWI01005570.1_pt1 | contig 10491 bp, 5 predicted proteins | sample 6701501 | NCBI WGS metagenome assembly WLWI01 (sample SAMN12718690, study PRJNA515312) | sponge metagenome | isolation source: marine sponge | host: Mycale hentscheli | place: New Zealand: South Island, Marlborough, Capsize Point | collected 2014-11-01
AAAACCTAAAAAAGACAGACGCCACCAAGTATCAACTCCACAGCAGAATAGACGCCACCAAGTATCAACTCCACAGCATGACAATTGGAAAATTTTTGATACTAAGCGCAAGAATATGGCAAGCTCCCCAGATGACACTGGTGATTCAAAATCCCAGAAACAAGCAAAGCCAAGTGGGACGTAACATTTATGTTTAAACCGAATGGATAACATGGTGACTACCTAGCTTATTGTCACGGATTAACGAGTTTGAATACTGTTTTTGGTTCTACAGTTATATCATTTCACAACCATACATCAATATGGATAAAATACTGAGCTTGTTTGGGGAATATGACACCGATATATCAACTTATGTGAAGTCTAGTGTCAGAAATATCATGGCTAAAGATATGGCAAAAGGATTTCTTAACGAAGCTTACTGCATAATACCAAATAATGATAAAACATGGATGGGTAAATTACACTGCAGTTTTTCAGAGTCTGTTCATGACAAAGATGTCTATATAATGTTAAGTAAGAAATTAAGTGACATTGTTGTAAGTTCTTATACTGATATGAACCGAATTATCTTGTTAAGTCTTATAAAAGACGTCTCTGAGTATAGTGTAAGCATCTATGCTCCAAATACTGCACATGAGTGCGTTATATTCTTAACTATTTATACTAGTTTACATTATGGCTGAGCACTTGAAGGTAGCATCTCTGAATGTAAGAGGATTACACAATAGTAATAAAAGAAATGTGATTTATAGATGGATTAAAGAGAATAGATATGACATATGCTGTTTGCAGGAAACTTATTGTACTAAACCAAATAATGATAAATTTAAAAAGGGTTGGTCTGGTGAAATATATCACAGTTTTTCAAATTCTACTCATAGTCGAGGTGTTTGCATATTGTTAAATAAGAAACTGAATGTTCACATTGTAAGCTCAGCTTCTGATAAGTGTGGAAGAATTGTTTTGCTGAATATTGAAATAGACAAACTAGAGTACAGTATTCTAAGTATATATGCTCCAAATGCCGTTCATGAGCGTATTGTGTTCTTTGAGCAGCTGTGTGCTTTTGTTGATACACACGCTCTAAATATGAATAGGATTATAATTGCTGGGGATTTTAATTGTACATTAGGCAATGATGACCGTATACATGTAAAGGTTGATAGAAGCACAAGTAGTCTTAATGATGTTATGGTCAGGTTTAATCTTATTGATTTATGGCGATTTGTTAATCCTTCATCAAAGGAATTTACTTATATTGATCCTTCATGTAATATGAGAAATAGCCGTATAGACTTACTTCTATGTAGTGATACATTTAAGTCAGAGTGTACTGAAAGTGTAATTTGTCAGGCACCAACACCAGATCACAAAGCTGTCTCTATGGTTATCACCCAAAGATTAAAAGAAAGAGGTAAAGGATATTGGAAACTTAACAATAGTTTTTTAGATCATAAGGATTACCAGCTTGGAATTACATCTGTGTATGAGGAAGTTATTACGGAATATGGTCAGCATGTATGTAATACTATTTTATGGGAGTATTTTAAGCTCAGAGTAAAACAATTTAGTATTGAATATGGTATTGCACAAGCTCAATTGTTTAAAGATAAATGTAAAGATTTAGAATCTAAGTTAGATCAATTAGATAAGAAATTAACTGATACGCTTGATGACTCTGTATTGAATGAAAGGAAAGTGGTTAAAGAACAGCTGAATGAAGCATACCATAGTAAGTCTAAAGGATATCAGATAAGATCAAGAGCTAAGTGGGTTGAAGAGGGGGAAAAAAGCACTAAGTATTTTTTAAATCTTGAGAAAAGTAGACAAGCTTCAAACTGTATCAATTCTTTAAAAGATTGCAATGGCAAATATAAGCACTCAGATATAGATATCCTTAGAATAGCAAAAAACTTCTATTCTGAATTGTATGAGGATAAATCTGTGAATGACCAGTATGTAAATGATTTCTTTGAGACAATTGTTCCTGAAAATACATTGGATGAAAATGTAATGCAAACATGTGAAGGGCTATTCAGCCGTGAAGAATGTTTCAATGCGGTAGAGCATATGAAAAAAAATAAGTCACCTGGTTTAGATGGGATCAGCAGAGAATTCTATGAGAAATTTTGGCCTTTGATAGGAGATTTACTAGTTAATGTTTTTAATGATAGTTATTCTAATGGGGTCTTACCCAGTTCACAAAAAACGTCTGTATTTTCTCTCATCTTCAAGAAAGGCGATACTTGTGATATCTCAAATTACAGACCCATTAGTTTAACCAATGTAGATTATCGGATAATGGCATTTGTGTTAGCTGGAAGATTGAAACTTGTTATTAATTCTATTGTCAATCAGGACCAAACAGCCTATATTAAAAATAGATACATGGGAAACAATATAAGACTTATAGAAGATATTATTGAACATTATGATAAAGTACAGGCGGAAGGCCTTTTGTTAACAATAGATTTCCAAAAAGCATTCGATAGTCTACAATGGAACTTTATGTTTAAAACTTTAGATTTTTTTAATTTTGGACCTTCGTTTAAACAATGGATTAAGACACTGTATACCTTACCGGTAGGTAAAATTAAAAATAATGGTTATCTTTCAGACGAATTTTCTATATCAAGGGGGATAAGACAAGGATGTCCAGTCTCTGCTTTATTGTTCATTCTCTCAATTGAAGTATTAGGGCTACAAGTGCGGCAAGATAAAGATATAAAAGGTTTTGATCTAGGATTTCCTGACAAGCCTATCAAAACAATTCAATATGCTGATGATTGCGTATTGCTAATTAATGATGAAAATGAATTATGTAAAACTCTGAGTGTGTTAGATAAGTTTGGTAAAATATCCGGGTTGAATTTAAACTTATCAAAGTGTGAAGGATTATGGTTAGGGAAAAACAAAAATAATCAACATCAATGTAATCTGTTTGGTCTTAAATGGCCTGAACAGCTAAGATACCTAGGTATTTATGTAGGTCATTCAAAAGATGGAAATATCAAAGTAAACTGGATACAAAAGCTTGAAAAGATTGAACACATTTTAAACAAGTGGAAAAAACGTGACATTTCATTATTAGGTAAAATTCAAATAATAAAAACATTTGTAATATCTCAGTTTGTGTTGCCAGCAACTATACTTATTGTACCACCAGGCATTATCCAAAAGATTGAAACTATGTTATATAGGTTTATATGGGGATCGCGTGATAAAGTGAAAAGGAAAATCATTATTCGAGAATTGAAACATGGTGGTTTAAATATGTTAGATATAAAAAGCCTTTTTCTCTCATTTAAAGCTAATTGGATATTAAAACTGCTCAAGTCGAATCCTAATAGTCATGGATGGGCACAGTTAGCATTTTATAATTTACAAAGATATATAGATAGTGATGCAAAGATGATCTTTAATTTCGATAACAAAACCTACTTTCCAGAACTTACAAATCTTAGTCCATTCTACAGAGATGTGCTGTTGAGTTACAACAGAGCATTTGTGACAGATGAAACTTACTTTAAAGATAATATCAAAGATCAAAGTTTATGGGGCAATAAATTTATTGTAATAAGACAAAATAACAGGAATATGGTGCTGTTTTTAAGAAATTGGATTAGGAGCGGGGTAAATAAGGTTAGAGATCTGAGCTTTATAGATGGAAAATTAGATGAAACTTTCGTGTATCAAAATGTACAAAATAAGAGTAATATCTTAGCAGAGATTTTATTAGTGAAACAAGCACTTTTACCATATCGTGAATTATTGCAAAGCATAGACGCATCAGCACCTATTCAGGAACAGAACAATTTCCAGCCTCAAAAATCGAAACATTTTTATCTTGAATATAGAGACACCATTACTATTGATTTACCTATAACCACCAAATATTTGGCGCAGTATAATGATACCAATGATCTTAGTTATGTGTTTGTTAAAAAAGTTGTGCTAGAGAAGGAAACTAAGATGAAAGAATTTAACTTCAAACTTTTACATGGAATTTTGCCTTGTAACAAAAATCTGAAACAATGGAAAATTAAAACATGTGATGAATGTGATGTTTGTAAACAACCACAAACAATTGAACATTTATTGCTAAATTGTAGATATGTAAAACCACTTTGGGATGTAGTTGAGAATCTGTTTAATTTAGATGTAACTTTCGAAAAGATTTTAGGAACTTTGGACTGTTGTCAACAAGATCATATTTTGACAATGATAAGTTTCCTTATCTATAAGGAATGGTTGTTGTATTCCTTGGATAATAAAAGTAGGAGTAACAAAATAAACTTAAGTTTTTACAAGGAAGAATTAAAACTACGCTTTAATATTTATCAGTTATGTTTGAATTATATTCCAACTGATATTGCATACATGGATATGCTTGTGTGTAACTTACCATAGTAATGTTAGAACAGCCGTGATATAGTGTATGTATTATATGTGTGTATATGTCTATGTATGTGTATAATTATGTATTGTATGTATGGGAGTGACGTCATGATGGCCGCCATGGCATAAGCAAATTTTCGGTTCTGAGGGAATTTGGGATGGAATGTAGTTAAAAAAACGGATATAAAACTGCATACACTCGGATTATATACATGAATGGACATAGAAACAAGTGAGTCAGTTTTCAAGAAGAAAAAACAAGTAACTTTTGTGTAATAGACAATTAAAAAGAGACGCTGCATCTGAAGTACTTATAAGGCCAAGACAAGTAAATACTGTTGACCCAGATAGTACTACATATGGGGGCCGGACGAAAGAACAAAGAAGCTAAGAGAAAGAGAATGGAATCGGGACAACCACAAAGTGATTCAATGTCTTCCAGTCCAGAGTATCGGGATCACTCAGAGGTGTTTGATGAAAGGGGTTTTTGGAGATTTCTGAAGAAAAACTGTGATAAAGTTGCTGAGCAGATCCTGGAGACAAGGGGATGGACGGATCTAACTGATCAACTGGAACAACAAGAAGAAATAATACAGGAGCTAAAGGAAGAAAATATGGAGCTCAGAAAAAGACTCGCCATAGCGGAAGGAGTCACAACAAGAAATAAACTGGCCATAGGCAATATCGAAGAGAAAATGACGGAGATGACAACAAGATCGATGAGAGACAATATCGTGATAAAGAATATGACAGAAGATCAAGACGAAAATGAAACATGCATTGAAAAGAAGGCCTTAACGTTCTTTGAAAAAGACATGAAGATCTCAGCAGCTGATATGAGTAAAATAACCATAGAGAGGGCTCATAGTTGGCAAGATATTGAAAGACAAAACAAGGAATATCATCATCAAGTTGAATAGCAGGGGGAAAACAGTTGTGATGAGGCATCTGAAGAACTTAAACCGAGATAGTGCAATAAGGATCACCGATCAGTTCCCCCCAGAAGTGCACGCAAACAGGGACAAACTTTGGCCGATGTTTGTGGATGCAAAACGACAAGGAAAACAAACAAGATGGAATCAAGACAAACTACAAATTGATGGAAGAACACACAAACCACCTAAAGACACAAATAAAGACATAAACCTGGACACTACAGAAGCTGCTATGAAACTGAAAGCCAAACACACGGCTGTGATTACTAAAGAGAACAGTCATTTCCAGGCACATACAGTAAACATCTCCTCGACAGACGACGTCATCCCTGCCCTGAAAGCGCTGTGTGCTGATACAAGGATAGCTGGGGCATCGCATGTCATGTACGCGTACAGAGTGGGGACACAGCAGCACTTCGTTCATAACTGGGAAGATGATGGTGAGTGGGGAGGAGGGCGATGGATCATGGGTGCCATACAACAACATAATGTGTACAATCAGCTGGTGTGTGTAACAAGGTGGTATGGAGGACGGAACATGGGTAAGGCACGATTTGACACCATTAAAGAACTAGCAAATATGGCAATGGAAGGACTCTAGTGTGATATTTAACTGTCATTATTGTGAAACTATGAACTAGGAATGCGCGGCCTTATGTCTCAAACCAAGTACTTGTTTTTTGATGCATTGTCAGTATATTGAGTGAATATAGCACACTCAAAACCTGATTATATAATAAGTACCATTATGCTAGCCTAAAGCGTCTCGTGAACAGTGTGTTATGATCATGCTGTTTCAGTAAGCTTTGTGAGATTTAAGACAAATGCGTCTATAAACATTAGTTATTTGTGATCCCTTTTCCGTAGAGCATGGCACATTTATACGGAAGACTTGGCACCATGCCAAACTCTACATGTCTTTTGTGTAAATGTTCATATTGTGTGTATGTAGTAGAATGTGTGTGTGTGTGTGATTGTCTTATAAGAGTGTATACGTATAAAGGTGAATGTCTTGCGTTCACAAGTCTGTGTGGATATAAAGTGTATACATGTGTATGTAACAAAGATGGTTATAAACAACGTGGTGTGAATATGATTGTTGTGAGATACATGAACAGTAGAACTTTGAATAGTATTGTACATGGTAGGTTCTAATTACAACCTAGTGTCACTCAATGTTAGGGGGCTTAACAATGTTAACAAAAGGAAAGCCGTTTTTAGATGGTTACAGAAAAGTAAATATGATGTAATATTATTGCAAGAAACTCATACTACTCTTGATGTAGAAAGTGTATGGCGATCTGATTGGAAAGGTCCAGTATTTTTCTCACATGGAACTAGCAATAGTAGAGGTTGTGCTATACTTATCAGAGATGATTTGGATTATAAGACAGTGTATGTGACATCAGACAGAGATGGGAGACATCTTATTGTCAAGTGTAGTATTGTTAATGAGCCAATTACTATTGTTAACATATACGCTCCAAATAAGGAAACTGACCAAGTTACGTTTCTGAAAGATCTAGATGAAACAATGTCACTTAATGAAATAACAAGTTTGGATGAGTTAATAATGGGTGGTGATTGGAATGTTGTTAGGGACCCGGAATTAGATAAGTCGGGAGGAATTCTACAAGTCAAACAAAATTCAGTTGATTGCATTCAATCATTAATGTCAAAGTTTAATCTTAACGATGTCTGGCGGATTAAGAATCCAAATACTAAGCGTTACTCTTGGAGACAAATTAACCCACTAGTGCAATGTCGATTAGATTACTGGCTGATATCTGATTCCCTGTATGATAAAGTAACGAAAACTGATATTATACCATCTATCAGATCTGATCATTCAGCTATACTGTTGCAATTTCAAAATATTCCTAATCCAAAACGAGGTCAAAGTTTTTGGAAATTTAACTCAAGTTTACTACAGGATAAAAAATATACAGAAGAAATGCGCCGAAGATTAAGCAATTGGAAAATAGAATGCGATATGAGCGATAAAAGAATGAAATGGGAGATGATTAAATATGAAATTAGGAAATTTACTATTAATTTTTCAAAAGCGAAAAAGCAAGAAACTCAGAAAATTCAGCGTGACCTTGAAAGAAAATTATGTAATCTAGAAAGAAATATAACAAATGCCAACTTAGCAGAGTATAATAATGTTAAAAGAGAATTACTAAAAATAGATGATGATAAAGTTAATGGTCAAATAATAAGAAGCAAAGTTCAGTGGCACGAAGAAGGTGAAAGGAGTACCAAATATTTCCTAGGTTTGGAAAAAAGTAGAGCAGTGAAGAAACATGCCCAGAAACTTATGGTAAACAATGGCAGAATTATAACAAACCCCGAGGAAATATTAGCAGCTCAAGCTAAGTTTTACGAAACATTGTATTCTCAAAGGTCATGTGGAAATGAACCCGGCTATGAACACTTCTTTGACCATGTTGAGACACTTAGTGACACGGACAAAGCTAACTGTGAAGGATTAATTACAATTGGTGAATGCGAACAAGTGTTAAAGTCATTCAAAAATAACAAATCACCAGGAAATGACGGAATACCTTCTGAGTTTTATCAATTTTTCTGGTCTGAAGTTGGTGAAACAGTGGTACAAAGTTTTAACTATGCTTATGATAATGGAGAACTATCAACATCACAAAAACAAGCCATAATAACCTTGATCGATAAGGGTAAAGATAGATTGTTAATAGAGAATTGGAGGCCAATCTCATTACTGAATGTCGATTATAAAATTGCGTCTAAAGTGATATCTGCCAGATTAAATGATAATATCCCTAATTTAGTTAAGCTTAACCAAACTGGATTCGTGAAAGGAAGATATATAAATGATACTGTTAGAGCTTTGTTTGATACAATAGAATATTGTAAAATCTCGCAACATAATGGCCTGTTTCTGATGATTGATTTTGAGAAAGCATTCGATTCGTTGGATTGGAAATTTCTTTTTAAGACATTAGAAGTGATGAATTTTGGTGATTCTTTCGTTAAGTGGGTTAAAATCTTTTATAATAATATTGAGAGTTGTGTTTGTAACAATGGAATCACCTCATCTTATTTTAAACTGAAACGGGGGGTCCGTCAAGGTGACCCATTATCGTCGTACTTGTTCATCTTATGTGTTGAAGTAATGGCAGTTACAATATTAAATAATAATAAGATACGTGGTATTACTGTTAACAATCAAGAACTAAAACTGTTACAGTATGCAGATGATACTACTGCTGTGTTAAAAGATGAACAATCAGCCATAGAGTTTATTTCACAGGTTGTAAGTTTCGGGAAATTATCTGGGCTTCGAATGAATACAAAAAAGACAGAAGCAATATGGTTAGGGAATGTTCCAACCTTTAAACTTCCCAATAACATCAAGTGGAGTGACAAACCTATTAAGGTGTTAGGTGTATATATAGGATGGGATTTGATGCAGGCTTATCAGTTGAGTATTACAACGAAGATTGTTAATATAAAGAATATGTTGCACTCCTGGAAACACAGGAAACTAACATTGAACGGCAGAGTTTTAATAATCAAAGCTTTAGCTATATCTCAAATAATTTATCTTGCTAGTCTAATACCATTTACACATGAAATAATCAAGGAAATAGAGGTTTTATTATATGAATTTTTATGGGGTGTGAAAACCCACAAAGTTAAAAAAGCAATAATCGTACAAGATTTTATGCATGGAGGACATAAAATGATTGATTTGCAATCAATGATCATGACGCAAAAACTTAAGTGGATAAGACTGTACTTTAATAACCATGATTGTCTTTGGAGGCCCTTGATGGAATATATAGTTAACGTTGAAAACTTGAATGTATTTTTAAGGAGTGACTTTGATTTTGATTGTAATGTCACAGGATCGACGTTCTATTTACAAGTATTGAAGTCATTATACGATTTAAATAAGGTTGACGTCAACAATACAGTACACAATCTCAACAAACAATTTATTTTCTATAATAAGAAGATAAAGATAAATGGCAGAATGATTTATGATAGTGAATTGTTTAGGGCAGGATTGTGGCGTGTCAATGATCTGTTTAAACCTGATGGCACAATCATAACATTCAACGATTGGAAATTAAGAGGTGTTTCAAAATCAAAGTTTTTGACATGGAGAGGCCTTCTCGAGCAAGTACGAAGCCTTAATTTCGACACGTCAAATACAGATACCATTGTATCCGAAAAGGTCATATTTTTACCTACAAATGAAGTCATTGATATTCAAAAGACTAATTCAAAAGATATATATTCTAGCATTGTAAAACTAAGAAAAGAGCAGCCAAAAGCAATTATTTCATTCATGAACCTGTTTCCCAGCTTCCAGGATGTTGAGCATGACAATGCATTTGTCATACCACGAGTGTGTACCAATAACAATGTACTAAAAGAATTTCAGTTTAAAATATTACATAGATATTTGCCTACAAACAATTTGTTATTTAAAATGAAAAAAGTAGATTCATGCAAATGTACATTTTGTGGTGTGTATAGAGAAAGCCTTGTCCATATGTTTTATGACTGTTTCTGTGTAAAAAATGTATGGCTTAAAGTTCAAACAGTTTTAACAAAGGTAACTGACATTGATGTGAAATTAGCTGCAAAAGACATTATTCTTGGATATCAGTTATATAGCCGTTCTATTTCCAGCAAATTAGTAAATAATGTGATCTTACATGTTAAGCTGTTTGTGTGGAAATGTAAGTTATTGTGTAAAATTCCATCATATGAAAATTTGAAAGATTTTATAAACTACAATTCTATGTATGAACAACAACTAGAAATGTTTCTCACCGAAATGTAATATGTTGTTCTGCATCATGTGTGTTACTCTTCCGCCATTATGTACTTACGTGAGACAATCACCTTCAATGTGTTTTGATATGAGTGATTGAGTGAGTGAATGTGTGAGTGTGTGTGTATACTTTTCCTGTGTATTAAATTATGTGCTGTACAATAATAATAAAAAAAAAACAAAAAAAACAAAAAAAAACAAACTTAGCTGTCAGTAATTTACGGTAGAAAAAACATTTCTTAATCTTTTGCGCAAAAAAAATGAGGTGAGATTTGTTGATTTTGTTGTGTTTTGCCTCGGAATAGTTGAAATGCTCAGCAAACACGA
>WLWI01005571.1_pt1 | contig 10490 bp, 10 predicted proteins | sample 6701501 | NCBI WGS metagenome assembly WLWI01 (sample SAMN12718690, study PRJNA515312) | sponge metagenome | isolation source: marine sponge | host: Mycale hentscheli | place: New Zealand: South Island, Marlborough, Capsize Point | collected 2014-11-01
CTCTCTTCTTTCTTTACTAATGCTTGTACCCCACATCTCACACCACTCATGTTTGCTGCTCCATCAAAAGCTTGACCTCTGCATTGTCCCAATGAAAGTGAGCACCTAATAAGAACATCTTTAAGCAAACCAAAAATGGTAGCAGCTTTAGTATCAGGCAGTTGAACCAAACCTAGACACTCCTCATAGACTTGATAGACACTCCTCATAGATTTGATAGACACTCCTCATAGGTTTGATAGACACTCCTCATAGATTTGATAGTTGTCGTTGGTCCATCTGATAGACAATGACATTTGTTAATTTCTAGAAATGTCAGTTGCTTCATCAGCAATAATAGAAAACCAGGAACTACTCTGAATATCTGACACTATACTTCTAAGCACAGTATTACCCATCAGAGCTGGTGAGGTGTACTCCTTGCGATAAATCCAAGTCTCCATCTCTGGGCAGTCTTCAGCTCGAAGTAAAAGAAGCTTATATAAATTAATATCTAAAAAAGCAAGATCTTCATGACATCCACGCAATGGCATGCCCTGAGAAGCCAAAAATCAAATGCTAGAAATTAGTTTCAACAGCATGTGTTGATGTAAATTCTGAGCCTCCTTGCACTGTGTACTAAGCTGTGCACTAACATTAGTGTTACTATTATGCGCAACTTGCAGCATCCTTATGCATATCACTTCTTTCACTTGTTCACTTCCACTCTCTTTTTCATCAGAACTGCAATTGTAATTGTCTGCTTCAACATCTGATTCAGCCTTACCATCTGTAAAGTGGACATTTTCCTTTGTGTGTGTTGGAATGCCCACAATGAGAGAGAGAGTGCATTGGAGTCATGAGAGTGTAAACATAACATCATGGATTGTGCTGCACTCATCCTGGTTGGGTTATTTAAGCAGTGGCCCAACTGTATGCATGGTGTTAAGTTTTGTGAAATAGAGTTTAATGAAGTGGAGTTTAATGTCCTATTATATATATATGGTAAGAAGCTTGGCTGTCTACTGTCAAGGTCAACTTCTTTAGGAATTTTTTACACAAAATTATAAACTATAGCATAATTTGACTGCAATGCAGCAGAGAAACTTCTCCCCCTAAACTGCTAGTAGCAAGTAAACCTACCTCACAACCTGTTGCTGAACAACTGGCAGAGTGCTTATTGCATGAGGTGAATTCCATAACAGTAGTGGTGATGATAAGTGTTGCTCATAAATGTAAGTGTGTCAATAGAATTGTTAATTGAGAGCGAGGCAAAATTGATTGTTCTGTCTATGATTATTGTACTGTTGCTTTGCTTCCACTTTCTGTTTGGTTCAGCAGTGACACTCATGCTTGCTGAACAGCCATGATTCAAGACCACCAAGGGACAAATGTGAAGAATTTTTATGAGCAGCCAGAAGCTCTTTAAGTACACAAAGTGTAGCTGTAGTTTTACATCCAACTAGCTAACCATAGGTACTACAGCCCACTTTAACCAATTTAAAAGTATTGAAAAAGTATATGTACATTCCAGGAACTAATCACTTAATAGATAACTTGCTAGCTACAAGCATCCGAATTTATTCCTTTCACTCAAGGTCGTAAATCCTGAGCTTGTGTCTTGTCTGACTACTAAAAATAAATTTAAATGAGTAATGACTTGATACAGCAGAGAAGTGAAAAGAGGTAACTAAGATATTGTTTTGAAAGTGCGACAAATGAATGAAGGCGACATCGACGACATCGACGATCAGTGAGTGGAATCAGTGAACATGTGCGAAATAATTGCCTGTAGTGCTTGGAAGTGCTAGTGAATTAAACTGAACAAGTATATTGCACGTGATTGTCTCTCTATCAGGTAAGGGATGATGATAACAATGGAAAAAGAAAAGAGGTAAAGTGTGATAACCATAAAAACTACATTAAGTTCACAAGTTCATTACAGAACTGCTGTTAAATTAAGAGGATTTGTTGATAGGGTTAATTTTCTGATATACTTGGTGTATTCTCTTCCTTCACACAGGTATATAATAGCAATCATGATGAAGCAAAGCCTTTCTGCTGCTGACACTTTTGTTTGTGTTCTGTGACAAGAAGACTGTAAAGTCTATCTTGCTTCCACCTTCCTGGGATGTATGGACCGTGATTAATATAGATAATGTGGTCTTTAGGTCAATATTTTTATGTCTGGGAAGTTTTGCAGTTAAAATACTTATTGCTATAAATATGAAGCTAATTGCTATAGCTACAACAAGAAGCAAATAATGCCTAAATGCTTTTAGACATAGTGCATTTACAATGAAAATGGTCACTTATGTTGACACCACATACTTTTTGATAGTGTCTTTACCTCAACAACCTGTTCTTCAATAAATCCTTTATTACAATTTTGTATATTACAGTTGGCTTGCCTTCTAGTCTGTCGCAGAATTAGTCTTCTTGGTCCCTCCATAACATTTCCACTTTGTTATAAGATGGGAAGTTAATGGGAGGAGACCAGTAACTGTCACTAGTTGTAGTTATATTAGCTCTCCCTGTAGATGCAATCTACTCTAACACCTCATTGCAATGCTGGTAACATTGCACTGTACAACACCAAAAGGTGTGTAGTTCACCCCAAATTAAGTGTGAATCACTGCAACAATAGTCACACCCACCACATTGTGTGATGTGCATACCTCATCATTTTTGTGTAAAGTATATACCAAATTCAGTGTGAGTTCACACCCTAAATACTTTTATTAATGCTAAATTATTTCAATTTTAACCACAGAATATTGATTCTAATATTATATTTATATATCAACATTATTTTTCAAAAAAAAAGATTGGTGAATGTTCTGTGCCTGAATCCCAGAGTTCATTGATCAGGGGGCCAAAATCTTTGTCAACTCTCAACTTTCACAAGAATGTACAAACATTTATAAAGTAGATTACAATGATAAAAGCATTGCTGCGTGCCTGCACATGAATATAATTTATGTTTGGTAAAGGGGCTATGTTTGTTATTGTTCATTCCCTTGAGTGTGAATTTCATGCTGAGTGTGCATTCGCGCTACGCATTGATGGTGGGCATTCACACCACCAGTTGGGTGTGAATTTGGTGGGTTTTCATGCTATAATTTTTACAGTGTGGTTATGAGCATGTGTGTGCATATGTATGTACATGCACATGTATGTTTATGAGGGTGCAAGTTGTGTGTAGTTAGAACATCTGCACTTGTTATTGTTTATCCTGCAAAGTCAATGTCATGTGCTTAGTTTTTCTTTGAGCTATCTTTGAGCTATGTTTTGCTGTGTTTCAATGTCAGTACAATGCCTTTACTCAAGAAACAATCTTGATGTAGGATCAAGCAATATGGCTACTTTTGAAGAAGTTTCAAATAATATTTTCTTGAAGTTATGTAACCCGACCTTATTGCTTTGGCAACAGGTAGTATGTGGTGAGGCTCTGTCCATTTAGCTGGAATGTTGTGTATTTGCCAGTGCTGCTTCAGAGAGTAAAAATTCCTTTAGTACTGAAAAACAACTTGTACCAAGTGATATCTCATATACACAGAATGTAATGTTGTGTAAAAAAACAAAGGAAAACAACCTTGAATGTCTGTGACAACAGCCTTGACTTTTACACACCATACTGAACAAAACACTACTAGCAAATATCCAAGCTAGCTTCACTTGACTAACTACTGTAGCATATACTTAGTTTAGTCCCTACTATACAATAATTTGTGCTTTTCAGATGTTAAAGAATGTTGACAATATACTATTAAGAAATCATTTACTTTTGAAAACAAAACATCATGGTCAGTGATGATCACACCAGCCCCAAATTAATATTGCCTATCTGATAAGAATAACAACTGGCATTATTGTCCTGATTGGCTTTTTTATTATTACTGGACTTAAGTGTTACCTGGCTATTTAAAGTACAGAAGACCTTTCTACTCCACTTTCAAGTAGCTAGAAGCTTGGCATTGCAAATAATTATTACTGCTCATTACGTCTTGGCTTTTTTGACCATCCTAGTTAGTCTTTTTGGCAGCATGTGCATCACTATATTATTATTGTGCAATAACCTAGTGATTGAGGAGCCTACAATGGGTATTATTGGTTCAGGTTGGGGTTAGTTATTATTAAATACTTTTTTGATTTAGGTGTCTTCACTTGCTTGCCTCCTTTAACCCTAAATTAATAAGTATTAAAATATCATGTGGAAATTTTAATGATAACTGTGTTAATAGGTAAAATGCTGTGTGAAGTTGATACTATTGGATTCAGCTATACCAGTAATGAACAAGAAATTTTCAACTGATATTGAAATGAAGCCAATGAATAAGTGTTGCCATACCTGCCTCACTGGCCTGAGTTGAGCTAAGGGCGCCACGCCCACTAGCGGACTGAGGTCCCTAGGTCGTACGTACGAGGTTTCCGGTTTTAGGTCACCTTTCAATTTACATATAAGTTAGCCCTTTCACACTTACCGTGTTAATAAAGCAGAGTTTAAATTAGCCCACTCCTCAACCTATAGAAATGAATGAGGAGGTTAGGGGATTGCCCCTAGATTTGTTTATTCAGTAGCTATGTACTTGTAGGAAGTTAAGCAGCTGACTACAATTTGAGTATAAAAGTTCACTGAATAGCATTTCTATTAATAAGTAAGGTTGGGCATCTTCTGTGTGAAGTCTTTTTTTTTAGTTGACAGAAGAAGTAAATTCTCCAATGATGTTTGTAACAAATCTTGTTGGTAAGATAAATTAAAGACCTGTCAGTCAACTATTGTAAATATATTATTCTATCTGTGTCTAATTTAGCTTTACAAATATACTTAACCATCATTAGTGTGGGAGTCCTCCCTCTATCTGTAAGAATTGTAACTAACCCAAGAAACAGTCCATTCAGAATTGATTCAAGAGTAGAGTTTACTTGTGAAGTGGATCCTGCTCCTACTCAACAACTCATTTATAAGTGGAGAACAGTGGAGAAAATTAATGGAAGTTCAACATTTACCCAGCAAAGTCTCAATAGAACTTTCTCTAGAAGAACTCTTCGATACTGTTGGTATTTCTGTTCAGTACTTCATAATCAAACTGTTCTAGGATCAGCAAATAAGTTGGTTGAAATTCATGGTAAAGGTTATATATATATATATATATATATATATATGTATTATATATTATATATACATATTATTATTATTATTAAATGCTTATTATTTATGCAAAACATCCTAATTTACATAACTTTAAAGTGATTTATTAAGTGTATGTTTTATGTGCGTTTTTGATTTGGTACATAATTTTATGTGGTATTATATGGCTTTATGACAACTGAACTGATTGTTTAATTTTCCCAACTTAAAAAAAAGCTATAAATTATGAGAGTGCTGGATGAGGAAGTATTCATAACCATCCTAGCTATGTTAAGACTAGGACATTATACTGCTGGCAATTTTTGTGTGTATGTATGTGTGTGTGTGTGTGTATGTGGAAAGAATGTGGATGTTATGCAAAATCTGCAATAACCAGTCGGTAGAAAATTGGATTGTTTTTACGAATAAAGAGGGAAAAAACAACTAGCTATTGACTTCATATGAGCCTTCATTATTTTTAAATTAGTGCATATAAAAACATTTTCATATGCCATATATATAGCTATTTTAAAGATTTTCAAAGCTATGTATATGTGGCATAAGAAAATATTTGTGCAGTCATTAGCATGCACATTCTTTCATTGACACACACACACATATATACACCCAGCATTGTACTATAAGAAAAGACCTGTGAAACACACAAATAATTATGTAATATTGTTTTAATAGGTTTGCTGAACACTAATGATTCTGTTACTAGATCATTTCTACGTGGTGACAATATAGTATTGCACATTAACAATTTGGCAATGGGTTCATATGGACATTTAGCTGAATATATAGGTTCTTTAAACTGGTACCACAACGGAACTGAAATCACAAATATGAGTAGAATTAGTATAACAAACAATGGAACATCATTGTCTATATCCAATATGATTGATTCCGATGCTGGAAAGTATGAAGTAAAAATTGGATCTTATGGATCATCATCACAATGTGATCAAAATTTGCTTCCAGCATTACAAATCTTAGCCTTACATGCTCCAGTCACGTTTATAGTGCAACAAAGTCACATTCCAAAGTATAACCCAGAGGATGTCATTAAAGTATTTACTCTTGATTCAACAATTTACCATTTAATTATTAACAACTCAATTGAAGTCAACATTAATAGAATTCATTTAAGTATAACTGACAGATATTTCTTCAAAAATGGAGTCAGTCAGTCATTAGACACTAAGCACTTTAATTTCACTAGGTCATATGGAAGTGAGATATTACTATCACATCAGATAAGATATAACAATACTGAAGATGTTGCAGGACATTATGTATATGATGAAGTATCTTATAGTCATTATATCCTGCATTATATTTGTCCAAGTTTTTATTATTACATCAGGAGGCATTCCAGGATTCCAGTATTTATATTGTATTGGACTCTTCAAGAAAATGGTGAGATGTTGTAGATCCTGAATTAGATATCTGATCTTACAAACAGCATTTGATAACTTCCAATTTAACACTCTTATCATATACTTTCTAATATTAGCTACAACTTAATGATTCTAGAATATGCACATAGTCCTGATATTATGCAGAAAACTGGGAGCATACTATCATAGGTTATAGGCTGTCCTATCATTGCTGCAGTAATTTGTACTTGATAATATTGTGATTTTTATCTCACGGGTCATAAACCTATGATTATGATATCTAGTATAGAATATATACGTATTTTATACACTTATAACAGAGAGGGAGGTCAGGAACAAACATTAATATCCATTGTAATAATACTAAGTAATAGAGTAACAATAAGTTTATCTGATCTAGTTTTACAATGCCACTACAGCTGAGGGTATGATAATGGATGGCAGTTGTCTTTTGGTTGTATTATTGGCTATAAAGAGTACTTAGAAAGACATTGAGTATAATTTATTTGTGTATTCATTCTCACTCTGGATTACTCACTTCAACTTATGCATATCTAGATGAGCATGTGTGTTGAATTTACATGTAATGATGCAGTGTGCTTAATTTAGAACCCTATTTAAGTCTACATGTGGAAAATTCGGTAAGTACTAATAGACCAGTGAGAGTTGAGTGTGATATTATTCATGGTCGTCCTGATACTCTGTCTCTGAGACACTATAAAGAAGTACTAGTGGAAGTATTTGGTACTCATCTCAATTACACTATCCCAACTGGTCAGTTTGGAACTTACACATGCTACACAGGCATTGACTCAAATACAACACTGATCAGGGAAAAAGGTAAAATCAGAAAGATTACACAAACGTTTACCAACAACAGCTAATTTTTTATGTAGGTTCCTTTCAAGTTTTGATTATTGATTGCTGCTTAACAACAGTCAAGGTAGTTTATTATATAGGCAATGTATACAGCTAAACTAAAGGGCTAGAATCTATTTACATTTTGCCATTATGGGACATTGCACATAATGATGTGGCAAGTGGCTACATGAAAGTAGAGAGATATAGATAACTATACAAGTGTTTATACTAAACTACGGTGGTTCCACTACTTCTTAAGTTTTTATCAATAGTCCTGACCTTTCACTGACATAATTTGGTGTGCCAATTGAAGCCAAGATTATAATTTGTTTATTGAAGCCAAGAGCAAAGCTTTGAAACATTCTTAGTCAATAAATAAGAGAGTAGCTTTAGTACAACTTAAATACTTTGACTAGTTCATATTAAATCTGAAACTCTTGTTAACTACGAATCAAAACAGGAAAAGTCATGATCTTATATGAACAACAATTTGTAACATCTTTCACTAAATTGATCCTTCAATCTCTAATTCTTCTTGTCTGGGTTTTTTCAATAATATATTTACTAATTTAATAAGCATTGCTTTCCTAATAGATTCTGAAACTACTTTACATGAAAAAGTGTTTTTATAAAAAATAAGATGAGAAAATAGCAATGGGTTGGAATAGGGATCAGATATGATATCTATGCAAGTTACATCTGAAAATTATAGGGTCTTCAGACAGCTCTGTCTGATGTCATGAATGGTTTCTGTGAAGACTGCAATATTACATTGTCTTATTTTGAGAACAGTGTTGTTAACTACAGCACTAATGGTCAGCAGCTACTCTTTACCACTGACTTCATTTACTCTAACCCAAGAGGAACAGTAACATCCACTTCACTAATACATCACTTCCAGTCTTGGATACTATCACAGAACACTCCTAACTTAACTGTAGCTGGGAAAACAGTGACAATAAACAAGAACTGTCCTGTGGCCACAAATGGAGTGACTAGAATAGCTTGCATAGCAGCATCTACTAAGGTTGCTAAGACAGCAGATGGTAATTATGTCAGTGGCATTACTTTTGTTGTTGGAGTGGTAACAGCAACACTTACTACCATCATTGTTATGTTAAGGTAAATGTTACTAGTTAAGTCTTGTATGGTTTATGTAGTGATAAGCAAAGTTTGTTTACCAAACCTTGAGATGCATAAGCAACATTACCTTACAGTTCAGTATTGGTATGAACATTCCTGGAAAAAGAGGTCAATCTCATTTCTTCCACATACCCATGAAAAATACAGCAAGAATACACTGTCTCTCTTTAGAGCTTATTTAATATTTCTGTCCTAATGTACTTCATGTTTCACAGCACAAGAAAATGTAAGAAGTCTAGTAAACTCAGAGATGAAGCTAAATTGAGTGCCACTACTAAATCCAAGGATATATCCATGAATGCTAATGCAGCATATGAGGCTGTGGATGTTCCTTATGAAAATTCTCGATATGGGACAAGACCACCAGTGGAAAACACAGAAGACATTTATGAGCAGCCAGCTCTTTGAGTACTGTAATAAATTGAATTTGATTAAATAGAGTGACAATGAGCAACTACTAACACTGAATACTTGTAACTATTACTGTATATTTAAACATGTGTGTTATACTAAATATAATTCATTATTCTTGCATGTTAAAATTACACAGACAAGTAAATTTAGTTGATTTTAATTTCAACTAGCCAATTAGGTCAAAGTTGCTATAGTCATTTGTTCTATCCTAATTGATGAAATAATTGACATAATAGAAGTAACCATTAATTATTCAACTACCATTGGGAGATTTGTGATGTAACAGCAAAGGATATTTGTGCATATGTGTGTTTGTGCATATGTGTGTTTGTGTATTTGTATCATGCATTAATTGTGTGTAGAATAATGACAGCAGCAATTATGAGAAAAATAAGGGGACTGTAAGATTAAATTAAAGGCATTTTGAATGTACAAATACAGATCCAAAACTGTGTTAATCAACAATATGTGATGGGATTATGTGCAGAAACACAATTTAACTATGGCTCAAGCAATCAGCAGATCCTTCAGCAATCCAACAAGTTAAAACTTGCTTTCTGTGGTGCACTAAGGTTCCAACAAAGTCATTCTCGGTATAAACCTCAACAGGAGTAGCTTGAGAAGCCTATGGTCAGCCTTGCTCATCATTCAGGAAAATAGTGCAGTTCCATTAATAGGTTCCTTATTCACACAAAGAGGCGGGTGCCAATTTCACTAGAGTATAAAACCTCACTAAAATGCTACAGGTTGAAAGGCAATGTCCTTCTGCAATAGGCTAACTAGCTCCATACTTACGGTAATGGATTACTGAGTACAAAGTTCAAAACCTAACTCCAACCTATGTATGGAAAGATAGGGGTTGAGAGGATGGAGGGGGTGGGGGAAATAGTTGTACATTTTTAGTGGCTACACTAAGTAAGAATTTAAGTAGCTGACTACAATTACAGTATATAGATGTTTGAAACAAATCTTGTGGGTAAGATAAATTAAAGACATGTCAGTCAACTGTTGTAAATATTTAATTTAGCTCTATGTAATTTTTCCTACACTGTTCTGCATCAAGGCCTATTAGTCTATTCTTATAGTCTATATTCCTAGCATAATGTGTAACTATATTGTGCATCATATGTGACTAGCTGTGGCATGTGCAGTCAAAGGAGCAAGTGAAGTGGATATTTGTATATACAATGAATATTTTCGTTTATTTTGAACACGATTGCATTAATATAAATTCGTATGTTACGATGATTGGTTATCACAACAAAGGCAGTACTATACGTAACCAAGATGACGTTATAAACATTAGCCACACAACAGACATTGCTGTACATCAACAATAAAATCCCAAGATATACAAATGATCTCGAATACTGCATAATGAGCATGCTGATATTCATTATGAATATCCTCGTTACCAGACAAGGCAGCCAATAGAAAGTAATGAAGAGAATATATGTGAACAACCTTCTCTTTGAGGCCAGGAATAACATTTCTATGTATAACGTGTGTTGTGTATTAGATGACTATTAATACTTGTACCAAATATGTCAACTTAAAAT
>WLWI01005576.1_pt1 | contig 10486 bp, 4 predicted proteins | sample 6701501 | NCBI WGS metagenome assembly WLWI01 (sample SAMN12718690, study PRJNA515312) | sponge metagenome | isolation source: marine sponge | host: Mycale hentscheli | place: New Zealand: South Island, Marlborough, Capsize Point | collected 2014-11-01
AATTTTAGACACACTGGTCCATCATAAAATTATATCAAATCTTTGTATTTGCTGAGATTTTTAAAGTCAATGGATGCCTTTAGCTATAATGATTCTTACCATATCTCTACTGTTTAGAGCATGGTTTCATCGCACAATGAGTCTTTAAAACTCTTGAATGTTCTCTGATTCTCCAGATATGATGAGTATTTGTTTTTCTTCCGGGAGTCATTATCAGCTTGGAATTGATAATAAGTACTAGATAAACTCATTAAAAGAGAGGTATGTGTGATCAATTGGTATGTGTGATCAACTGGTATGCATGTACGAATGTATCTCTGTGTGTTGTTGCAGTGGAATGTGTATAACACCCAGGCACGACCATTTGATGGAACTATAAATAAATATCCTTCAAACTACATGCATCCACAATATAATTTCAAAGTCGATCATGTGCTTCGTGAAATAAATGGTGTGTTACCCTCTATATAAATTGAGTTGATATGACTAGATAAGTAACCAGAAGGAAACAGATACTTTCAAGCTATCACGACTTCCATCCCATACTGTGGAATGAGTTATAAATAACCTTTACTTAGATTATACATAGACATTTAAGATCATAGATGCCACTTCTGCTGAGCTTGAATAGGCTGACACAACCGTGCATGTTGGCACATGTATAGAATATATCACTACAATACCAGCTGCTCTGAATGCACTCTCAGGGAATAAAAGAATTTATGTGACTAGCTTCATCGTCACGCAACTAGCATCATTGCCGAGTGACCTCATGTGATCTAATGGTAAATGCAATTAAAATTTGTCCTAAAGTTCCAAAATTTCAAACAATTACATACCTAGGTATAAGTTATACTACACAATGTTCTTAATAAAGATTTTTTAAGGAGTAAAGGTAATGAAAATAAACGGAAAATAATGTACCTTGAATTGAATAAGGGGATGACTCCTGAAGCTTAGCTTAAATGTTTCTATAGATGTCTTTAATTCTATGAGTGATGCGCAGTGCAACCATAGGTAACAGATTAAATGCCTAATGAGATTTCAATTGACAGCACACTCTTTACTGTGCAGAGCTGGAGTGTGACACAGTTGTACTAAACACACAATTTGTTTCCCAACATACGGTCACTTGAATACCAAACACATTTTCCTTGAAGCCAATGCACAAGCCCACCATTGGTCAACAGGCAAGATGGTGTTTGGCTACACCAAATTAAATATTACTTCAGTTTATCAAAGCAAAAATTAAAACAGCATAATTTTTGTGGCTTCCCTCAACCATAAACTGGAAATCATGGAACTGGTGATACATATCACAATGAGATCCAATAAGCAAAGGGGAGGGGAGAGGAGATGAAATTAATATGATACTGAGCACAGCATTAAAAAGAAAACTGTGGTACAACTTTGGAAAGCCAGTAGATCAACAAAGAAACGAAGGATTGGAATTTATGCTGATAATGCACTTCATAATTGCACATGAACCGTAGTTGGCTATGCTTCCTCTGAACTTAAATTAAGAGTAAAATGTGTAGAGGAAAGTACATGCATATACTATACTAAAGAAGTAGTAATATCAAACTGTGAGAAATAAATAAACAAATCAATAACTACAAAATCAGTATTAAATTTTATATTGCTATTATTATTATTAGCCGAGAATGGCAGAATCATTGAAAAAGTTTACAAAATACTGAATAAAATTAACATGCAATTAATCATGCAATGTCTGTGAGACTGATGAAGTAGTCTTCACTTGTCACACAGAGATAAAGGGGTGGGGCAGGGTGGGAATTATAATTCCTCACCTTACACAGTTTGAACTTCATAGTGGGAATGAAAATATTTGTATGTCTATGACAAGAGCTGCAGTCCATAGACTATTGTCCCATAAAAAAGCATGTACAAATCCCTGCTAAGGGCATTCTTCTATTACTGAATAACTTCAGATAGCTCTTGTATTTTCATTTATCTGGAACTTCAAAAGCAGCAGCTGCTACCTTAGGAAATAGGTCATAATACTAAGTAATAGTGTTACAGACTTAATAAAGAATACTGATTAGAAAGTCACACTATTTCTACTACATATTATACAGTATAGCTAAAAGCACATGTGAAGAAACTTTACTTTATCAAGTGTTTTACTCAAAGCCAACATGAACATATTTATTTATCACACAAATGGCATGAAAATTGTGACCAACCAGTGAGAGAGGGAAAGAAACTCTGAACTGAAAAAAAATAATCCCTATGTGGTGTGCAAGATGATGATGAAGGTGCTTGTAGTAATTGAATTGTTGAGTACATGTATCACTGACAACCACACACACAATCTGGTTTCCAATGAGCTCTGACCAACCCACTGCTATATTAACAGCAGTACACCAGCCTCATTCCCCGACTTGATGGCTGAGGGGATCAGACACATGCAACCCCATCGGAAAGAACAAGACAAAGTCAGGTCCTTTACACACCAAATACTCAGATCAAACACATGTAGGCCCATCAGAAAGAACTGACATTAGGTATACTTTACATACCAAGACTGAGGATCAAACACATGTAACCCCATCAGAAATTGCCAAGATGGACTAAGTTAGGCATGTCACATACCAAGCCTAACGTCAAACACACGTAGCCTCATCAGAAAGAACCAAATCAACATTCAGTTACTAGTAGCCATTTTGTGGCTCCAAATTGGTGGGAAAATGTGTCTGAGCTATGCTAGGAATGGTTACACTTCAGAGGGCGTGTGTATGTTAAACAGAGACACTCAAGACCCAACCCAGTGTCTGACAATAACCCAATGTTCTATCAGTGGATGTCTCTTCAATGATAACTAAACAGACAGACAAAAGTGATAAATAATAAGACATCACCTCACACACACACACACACACACAAAAAAAAAAAAAAGTTTAATTTGTATTCAGGTCAGCTCAGAAAAGCTCTCCCGAGTATTTACTCTAAATGAGTAAAATTGAAGTGTAACATATTAATAATAATAATAACAACAACAACAACAACAACAACAACAACAACAACAGCAATAATAATAATAATTATTATTATTATTTCAATAGATCAGTCATTCAACCAAATCATATTGTAAACCCAATTTTTTAAAATTCTTGCCGAAGACCTTCAGGGACTAATTAGATCAGACTAACTACAACCATTCCTTTATATAAAAATAAACAGCAAGACAATTAGTGGCATGTGTTTTGTAAACTCAGCCTGCTTACTTGTACTACTACTACTACTACTATTACTACTACTACTACTACTACTACTCCTAATTGTAGTAGTTGGTTAAATTTTTTCAAATTATGACTGTGCATCATAATAGGAGGAACAATTGACTCCTTAATAACTCTAATCTAATCCGAACTATCAGGAGCTAGTGAATTACATTGACATACTCTGTCAAGAATAAAATGTATGCAACATACTCTGGTCTTAATTTTTTTTTTGGCTTCTGGGAATAGAGTACAGTACAGGTAACTATTGTATGTACATATGGCAAGTACCTAATCAAGTACCTACTAATATCAACAGTATCCTGCTGCCTGACCTCAAACATACTAGCCACTCAGAACCACACTACCTTGAGCTTCCATGTTGAAAGCTCCTAATTGGATTGGTCGCTTCCACTATAGTAATATAGTGGCAGTAGCTATCATCACAAGCTGGAAGTGGAACTAATTTCAAACAAGTGAGTTCCATGGTAAACAGATTGGAAGCTAAACAACTCTTCCTGTAGAGCCATAGAGAAGTTTACTAGGAAACCAAAACTGCAAGAAACTCCTACAGTCATAAACAACAACACAATTATTCCGACATATTCTTAGCAAAATATTTTATCAGTGGAAATTCCGATTCCTCATAAATAATATGAAATGTTTAAAATGATTTTTGAATGTTTGAAAATGATGAGAAATATGTAATAATTAGAATGTTATACTTAATTATCCAACACTAACAGTGTACTGCATAATATGACAATAGTGGCAGTACTTCCAAGGCCAATCATAAACACTAAACCTCCATATGCTTGCTCGGCACATAATGGCTGTACTTGGGAAGGGAGACAATTGCGTACTATAATACTCAGTGTCACAATAAAGAAGCACAAAATAGCCTATCTTTACATTTGCTAACATACTGTTTCAGAGACCCAGAGATATTTTGCCAACAAAGCTTTTGAACTTATTACCTATATAGGTCCCATTTTCTAATTTTGGTGCAATGATACAAATTTTCGTTCAGTAATATAATGAGCAGTTTTATAAGCTTCTTGCTTGCTTACATATCTTATAAACTTTCTATCACTGTGTAAATCATAAACGCAATGGTCTGACAAGCAGTTGCCCTAACTGTGGTATTCAAGTCACAACACTGACTTGGGCTTTTAAATTTGTTTTTATAGTCAATTTCGCATACATTTGTGCTAAATCAACAAACACTTAATTATTGGTCACTGTGGCTACCACAAGATTTCTATTTTTATCCAAGTCCACTCAGAGTTTATCCAAACTGAGGAGAAACCCACACAAACACTAACAGGCACCCAACAACCACAGAATCACTGCTTCCATGTCCTCCAAATAAATAAGCTCCCTCCATCTGACAAATAACGAGTTGCTACAATGTATTATATGACATAATGTGCAAGACAGCATGATAGCGACAATCCTGTCTCAAACCACACCTTCACCTCCTCCCTCAGGAAATTATTCTAATACACCTACTTAGCCACTGACCTCACAGATTATATTATCACCAATGCTATCAATATTCCACCATTTTATCTGGCACAGCCTCCAGCAAGTCATACACATGTATCACTATCACGTTCATCACGTTCATTCAGCACCGGATATTGGAAATAAATCAACCGGGCTTACGTCATGACCCAAACAAAAAAAAATGAGGTATTCTCATATTTCGTAACGGTATCATCTTAATTTAGCAACATAAGAAGTAGTGTTCAACATGAGAAATCCAACACAAACACGAAGACAATAGACGACCTGATAGAGGTTACACTTCCCGAGTGACGTCTACACCCATCTAAGTCAACACAGAACCATGGCAACCAACAAAAGGAGATTATGACGACTATGTAGTTTATGCTACCACAGATATTACCAAGCCAGATACTGCACCCCATGCTGACCTCAGATACTGCAACCCCATGCTGACCTTAATCGAGTCCATTGAACTCATTATACACTAACATAACCAGTGCCTCACAGTTGTTATACGGTAGTCGGTGTAGCTGATGATCGAATCCAGTTAAGCATAGTGATATCACTACACCACTTGATGATAGCTCTGGAAAGCGGCCATGCGTCACCACCCAGACAGGAGCATATGCAGATTTTCTGGTCAGAGGGTCTACGGCAGGGGTTCCGGATAGGCGTCTGGAGGGGTATGCCATCAACCAGGTTGCACTCGGACGTGGTCACTGAGTATATCACTAAGGAGGTGGGTAAGGGCAGATTAATTGGCCCGCTGCCATTGTCGATGGAGTCATTGCTGCATATGAGCCTGTTCAGCGTGTCATGACACGGGGAAATTCAGACTGAAAATGGACCTATCATTCCCACACGGTGCCAGTGTGAATGATGAGACTGATGGTGATTTAATATCTCTGTACTATAGGTCTGTGAACCATGTGGCTGAGGTGGGCAGCAAGGCTGGGTTAGGGAGCCCTGTTAGCCAAGATGGATATCGAGGCAGCGTATCACCTGATACCAGAGCACCCTCAGGACCGGGTGTTACAGGCAGTGAAGTGGGTAGGAAGTGTGTTCGTGGACTCCAGTCTGCCGTTCGGTTTGTGGTCGGCACCGAAGCTATTCAACACGGTCGCTGATGCACTGTGCTTGGAACAGGTGGGCATCCGGTATATGGACCACTGCCTGGACGACTACATTACAGTGGCTCCGCCCAACACCAGGGAATGTGCGGAGTTAGTGGCAGTGTTAGAGGAGGTATGTGCCAGATCAGGAGTGCAGATGGCCCCAGGAAAGAAGGAGGGTCCCACGACAGCTCTGATGTTCCTCGAGATTGCCATTGATATAATGACAGGTGAATTGAGGCTCCCAGAGGACAAGCGTCAGAGGCTGAACATCATCCATAGTTGTCATGTGGGGTGACCTGGCAGTGGATAGCAGAGACTCACCATCCATGGTCAGGATCCACCTCACGTGATCAAAGTGTGACCAATTCGGGAGAGGGGCCAACATCATCCTTGGGCAGACAGGAAGCTCAATCTCTCCGGTGGCTGACATGGTAGACCACCTGGCGCCATACGAGGCCCGGCTCCTGGTCCCCTGTTCCTGCCAAGTCAGGCTGAGCCCGCCATGAAGGTGTGGTTTGTGGACCAATTACAGGACATTCTGTTGGCGCTAGGTCTACCTCCCAAGGTGTACGCCGGGCATAGCTTCCGTATCGGGACAGCCATGACAGCAGTGCTGATGGGCATGGAGGTCTCCACGATACAGACTCCTGGCAGATGGCAGAAAAGAGCCTTCCTCCAATACATCAGAATGGCACAAGAACAGTTGGCCCAGCTGTCAAGGGTGTTAGCCAGAGGCGTATGATTATGTTGTTGTAAGTTTTGCCTGTGTTGTTGCAAGTTTTGCCTGTGTTGTTGCAAGTTTTGCCTGTGTTGTTGCTAATTAAAACACTACCACTATAACCATCTTACTAGTGCCTCGGGGGAAGGGCCACATGTGGCCCTGGTTTGGGGGATGTGAATGAGCCTTTTGAGGCAGTAGCTCTAATCCCCAAGTCATGATCCCTAGCTCGTCACATCTCACCCCAAGACACCGGGGAGGCAAGGCGGGACACTCTGCAGGAGTTGTGTGTCTGACTGGCCTCCACCAGCCCGGACTGCCAAGACAGTAGGAACACATATGTAAGTAGGTAGTGAGAGGTAAGTGGCATGTTCCATGATAACAGTGAAATGGATTAACTCCAAATAAATAAGCTCCCTCCATCTGACAAATAACGAGTTGCTACAATGTATTATATGACATAATGTGCAAGACAGCATGATAGCGACAATCCTGTCTCAAACCACACCTTCACCTCTTCCCTCAGGAAATTATTCTATTACACCTACTCAGCCACTGACCTCACAGATTATATTATCACCAATGCTATCAATATTCCACCATTTTATCTGGCACAGCCTCCACCAAGTCATACACATGTATCACTATCACGTTCATCACGTTCATTCAGCACCGGATATTGGAAATAAATCAACCGGGCTTACGTCATGACCTAAACAAAAAAAAAATGAGGCATTCTCTTCGATGGCATCATCTTTCGTAACGGTATCATCTTAATTTAGCAACATAAGAAGTAGTGTTCAACATGAGAAATCCAACACAAACACGAAGACAATAGACGACCTGATAGAGGTTACACTTCCCGAGTGACGTCTACACCCATCTGAGTCAACACAGAACCATGGCAACCAACAAAAGGAGATTATGAACACTATGTAGTTTATGCTACTATAGATATTACCTTAATTGAATCCATCCGAACTGATTATAACATAACACTAAAATTCGCTTTGGTTACGTAGGGCCACATGATATTGATTGAGTGAAGCATGAGTCCCTTACCACAACAGGGAGATACTGCCTGCCCACAGTTGGGGGCTTGTCATGGATAATCTGGATTATAATTAAGTGAAACGTGAGGAATTTGTGTGGAATTGGTAAACATCAGACAATTGTCTGTAATAATGACGGAATACAACGGGGTCAAATTGAGTGCAGTTAAATCCCAATGCAAGCTAAATGGTAAGACAACCCGTTCACTACGTATTAGTGTGAAGCTAGATCATTCAGGTCATTGCTCAATGACACCTCAAAATAGCACCTCGTAATGGATGGCCAAACAATAAGGCATTCCAATCCAGACTAGAACAATCCGCAGCTTTTTATTTGAAAAAAATAACAATTAATAAAACAAAATATATAAATAAATAAATAAAACAATTAAATAAGTACAACAATAAATAAATAAAACAAAATATACAAAAACAAATAAATACAACAAACAAATAAATCTATTCATTGTACATCGTTTTGGCTACAGTCTCCAATTCACCCACCATGCCATTGTAATAGAAAGGTGTATTTGATGAGGGGAAACCCAAGCACTGGAACAAGAAATATCAAACTAAATACAGACCCAAATTCCCACGAGTGTCGTAAATAGTCACTCACCTTCTAAGCTAGGACTGATCCACACACTGTGCACAGCATCATATCCACACACTGTGCACAGCGTCATAACCACACACTGTGCACAGCGACCTTCTAAGCTAGGACTGATCCACACACTGTGCACAGCGTCACAACACTTACATCAAACCAACCAACCGAATAATGAAATTGAAAAGTGCATAAACAGTAAATGTGAAATATTCTCAAAATGTCCTTCTCTCCTAACCCCTCCTTATTTGCACCATGCCCTCCTCCACATCACGTAATAGTCTTTAATTCCATTCACAAGATGTCTTCCTCAAATGTAATCCAGTAAAATATTTTCTTTTAATAAAATCTTTGATGCTATTGCACCAGAAGGAGTTGAAGTGCGCATGTGTGTGGTGATAGGTCAGTCACTCATTCAACAAAAACAATAACATTAAATTTTCTCACCACATCATGTAATAATCACACCATGTGTGATTAATAACCCACTACCAGTGACAACCATGCTATTGCCTCTATTCATCATCTCCATACATTTTATGAGCCCCAAATTCTTTAAACTATTTGAATGAGTGATCAACAACAGTAATTATATCCTGTCTGCCACATACCCCACCTTACCAAACTAAAGCAATAACAAGTGACTCCTAATCTGAACCAGTCACTCAACTAACCAGCCATTTCTAAATCAGCACCCCTTTCTTGTTTTACAGGAATCAGCTTAGAACCAGCAGAATCGTGTTCAGTGCTCATGGGAGTTCCAACACAGGAAGTGTGTGTTGGTTTGTATTGCAGTTGACCTCATTTTCTGTGAGAACTGATTATTTCTCTAGTTTCTGTCAGTGTGGGAATGGAGTGGTGAGACAGACGGGTTGAACTACATCCATTATATCACATACTTGAACTCTATTTCACCTTGAAATGAAGTATGTTAAAATATTTTAATTCGCATATTCCCTAACAAAATTTTTCTCATAGTCTCCTAACTACTTCTTTTTTCTCTAATAAGGAAAAAAAAACAGCAACAACAAATCAAAACGCTTCTTCAGCAACCCCAATAATTAATACCATGCAACCACAATTTAGATATATGACTCGACTTTGTAAACAATGTGTGGCATTAGGCAGGGTCATGCATCTAAATAATTCAGAACTCCCACACTAAAATTAATGGCTGCTCACTAATCCATGTCTGGAACTAGATTGACAGTTCATGAGGTTTATAGGACCTTTCAATATGATGACGTGTTTTTACAAATGCAGGGTTCATACAGACTATGGGAGCCTGTAATTCCACCCCTCTCCCCACCCCCTCCTCTACATTCTCTCCCTAAAAATTTTACCCCGACATTTTCTAGCTCTGGTCCTTCAATAGCAATTCATAATAATTTGTGTCAGTTTTCACCTAACAATCTGTTTCATAGTTGTGATCACCATTTTTAAGTGGCTAAACACTTTTTTTGTGATTTTACAATATCCCCGCTCAAGTGAACAACTCTATATGAATCTTAATGGACATGAATTGATTGTTATGATGCCAGGTACGTAATGGAGCTGTAGCTTTCTTTATTGATGTAACTGCATGCGAGGAAGTTACTGTTTTAATAACAATGTGACTGTTTAAAAATGACCTCCTCACACTTAAGACTTTGATCTCACTTTGTGTGAAAGGAGCAGCTGTTTGAAGACTTCAATTCAATTAACCTGTTCTTACATCATAGTGACTTATTAATCTTGACAGGAGGAACCGAAGGAACCGAATGCTCACCAAAACCTTGAGAACCATCCTCAAAGGGAAAAACACATTAATTACTGTATGTCACAACTAGCAAGGGGTTAATTAATGGTAATTCAATGCTAAAATTATGATAACAAAGAAATAAATTATTAGATGACACCCATGAAAATGAGGATGATGATAATAATAATAATAATAATAATAATAATAATAATAGTAATAATAATAGTAATAATAGTAATAATAATAGTAATAATAATAATAATAATAATAGTAATAATAATAGTAATAATAATAATAATAATAATAGTAATAATAATAGTAATAATAATAATAATAATAATAATAATAGTAATAATAATAATAATAATAGTAATAATAATAATAGTAATAATAATAGTAATAATAATAATAATAATAATAATAATTCGACTCTAGAAAATCAGTTTCAGCTGTACATACAAAAGAGAAATGGCTTGCAGACGTTCTGTATGGGTGTGTG
>WLWI01005577.1_pt1 | contig 10486 bp, 10 predicted proteins | sample 6701501 | NCBI WGS metagenome assembly WLWI01 (sample SAMN12718690, study PRJNA515312) | sponge metagenome | isolation source: marine sponge | host: Mycale hentscheli | place: New Zealand: South Island, Marlborough, Capsize Point | collected 2014-11-01
GACAACAGAAGGTATTTCAATACTAATTAATGAGTTAGGGGGTGGGTGCCGTGACAACAGAAGGTATTTCAATACTAATTAATGAGTTAGGGGGTGGGTGCTGTGATGACATAAGGTATTTTAATACTAATTAATGAGTCAGAGGATGGGTGCCGTGACAACAGAAGGTATTTCAATACTAATTAATGAGTCTGGGGGTGGGTGCCGTGACAACAGAAGGTATTTCAATGAATGAGTTAGGGGGTGGGCACCATGACAACAGAAGGTATTTCAATACAAATTAATGAATCAGGGGGGAGGGGTACTGTGACAACAGAAGGTATTTCAATACCAATTAATGAGTCGGGAGGGGGAGGATGGTAGTGCCGTGACAACAGAAAGTATTTCAATACCAATTAATTTGTTGGGGGGAGGGGGGGGGGAGAGGGGGTGCCGTGACAACAGAAGGTATTTTAATACTAATTACTGAGTCAGGTGGCGGGTACCTTGAAAACATAAGGTATTTTACTTTCCATAATTAACTTTTAATATTTTAACAAAAACTTTTATATATTTAATTATTTCAAGACAACAGCAAATAAGTAGTAATAAATAAAAAAAATTTTTAATGTTTAAAGTATCTAAGTTATAACACTCTAATCAACTGATGATAATATATGTAAAATGTTAGAATTGTATACATTGTGATATTTGAATGGAATTCATCTTTGCCTGCTCTAGTCACAGTATGAAGTTCTTTTCATACGTCATGATAACCGCAAGCAACCAATTTCAACTGCTGGAAACTGTGTGAGTCAATTCTAGAAAGAAGATTTAAAATATAAAAATTATACCTTTCCTGTAGTATGAATCTTATACGTTTTACAATTTATACTTAATTAGAGTATACTAGACATACTCTCGGAGTATGTATATCATACTTGCAGGTAACCATACCTACGGTATAAAATAGAAAAGTATGACATTTATACCTAAAAAGTATGATATACATACTTCTTTTTTTGCTGTGTGAGTTCCACCACTTATCCTCTGTGTGAGCACCTGTGACCTAGGAGGCAGGTTGGGATATACGCCCCCACACTAACGACTCCTCACATGACAGGGAACCACACAAGTGTATTCAAAGTAACTCATACTAAAACTGAATGTTGTGATGTGATAAAAATCACCTTGTAATGAATATACATGTAAGTGTGTTAGTTTAATGATGATATAATATAATGATTGTATTCAATGTAACTCATAGTAAACTCACAGTAAAAAGTATATGACAACTGTTACTATACATTAAAACATGGAGAAATTTAAAAACATATGGTTACTAGTGAGTATTATATTATTAGCTACTCAGTTACACCCACTGCATACATACATAATTCAATAACAATTATTTACTTTTTATTATTTTGAAAACATATAAACAGTAACCATGTAAACCATTATTAAAATTATAATACATAGCTAACTTATACAAAAAATTCCATAAAAACAAAGATAATTAGTAAATAGTAGAAGTAAACAGTTTCTTAAGGTTGCTATTTCCATCATGTCCTCCCATAACATGGACCTTGTCTGATGTCATGATACAGGTACAGTTACGTACTGCATGTGGTAGTTGTCCAGCCTGGACCCAGGTATTAGTCTCAGGGACATAGCGCTGGATGGTGGACACTAACTTCCCACTCTTCATGTCATCACCACCGACTGCCAGTAGAGATCCTCCAATGTTGAGTGGACAGGATCGTGTACAGTTGAGTGAAGGTAGTTTGTTCCATATGTTGGAACTGTCTGATGAGGAGTGTGAAACAAGAGCCTCCAGAGATACACTATAGACAGCAGGACTCCAACGCACACCCACACACTCTCCCCCCATGAGGTACCAGGTATTTCCTATTGTAGTAGACTTCATGTTCATCCATAGTGTTGGTGTAGATGGTCTAGTGGACCACTGCATGTTGGATACATCAAGTATCTCAACACTAGCTTGTAAACGAAATCCATGGTAACCACCAGCCACCACCAGCCAATGTTTATATGAAGTAGCTGAAGGCACACAGCGAGGTGTAGACATAGGAGGGAAGGGGTGTGTCCACTTGTTCCTGTCAGGCTGCCACTCTCCTAGCTCACTGCTATCAGAGCGACCTCTATTTCTTCCTCCCACCACAACTAGTTTGTTGTTGATGGTAGTCATAGCAAACCCCATGGTACTGTATGGAGGTAGAGTGTGCCACTGGCAGGACTGTTTGTTGTAGGCCATCACTATGTACTTATCCTCATCTCTGTCAGTCACTCCTCCTCCAGCATACACTGTATCATTTATCTCTACTGATTGGATGTATGCACTCATAGCCACTGGCATGTCAGGACCACGCCTCCAATCTAGTTCTAGTGGGAATGTCTAAATAATAAACAAATACATTATCTGTAGTAAATTTGTATAGTATTACTCATGTCTATATTGTTAGTATTTTATATAAAGAATATTGTTTACGTCAATTGCACACTATGTTCATTAAATAAAAAAATTATATTGTTGCCATGGTTACTGTTTACATGCTATTGACATTTTTTATACATATTACAATATAAATAATTAAATACGTACATCTTCTACTCTAAGTGTTATGATGTTAAAATTATTCATCTACAGTTTGATGACTACATTGTTATTCATACAATATTATCATACATTATTTATATACATCCAATTTCAATAAAATACTGTTTATGAATACAGAATACTTACTACTGATTTCTTGCTGATAGATGCTGTGGTGATATGCTCCAGTTCCTTTGTTAGTCGCTCCACTTCAGATTGGAGAATTTGTTTCTCTCTTTGATGGCTAGATTCTAAATGAAGCTTTTCTACCTTGTGGTGAGATTCTAACTGAATTCTTTCAGCTGCTATCTGGCTCTTCAGTTGATTGTTCTCAGTCTTATGTTGACTCTTCAGTTGATTGTTTTCTGCCTGTACTTGCATGACACTTGTCTCCAATTGATGTTTCTCTTCCATGAGTTGTGTATTTGATGATTCAAGCAACTTTCTGTCACTTTCTAGTTTTGTATTTTCTTCAGTCAATTCTTTATTTTCTGCTTGTAATCTATTTTCAGAAATCTAATATAACACAATACAAATATACAACATTTAAAACTTCAACAAACATTGACAAAGCAAACAATGTTTGAGCAATACCATTGTAGAGCTGAGAAGCTACTGTTTATGATAATCTTAAGTTTTAGAACAACTACTTATAAACTAACAAATAAAAATAATCTCTGCGTGAATGGTATATTACACGATCATAACGACAAAGATATCTTTAAGATGTTGATGACACTAATGAAGAGTTCAGGCTTCAATTATATGCTTGCTTCTATAATCAACCAGCACAGTAATAACTCACGTACAATCAGTGAACAGTTTGACCATAATATTACGACAAAATAATTAGGGTTAAAATTTTTATATAAAACGCTAAGCTGGGTTGCTTGAGTATGAGTGTTCAAGTATGTACTCTGTGACAACTTAACTTGGACTAAGTAAATAATGTAGTTATTGTAATTACTATTTGGTAGATTTAACAAATGATTGCAGTTCACATATTGACGTTACCTCGAGTTCTTTTATTCTTTTATTCTTTTCTTTTGTTTCCTTCATGTGTAACACATTGGTTATGTTGAGAGATCTCCCCAGATTCCCTCCATGTATGTTCTCCATTGCTTCCTGTACTGGTGTTAGTGTCTCCAGTAGTTGCTCAGCAGTAGGTCTTGTTTGAGGAGTATTGTGCAGGCAATTAGTCACCATCTCCACTAGAACAGGATGAGATTTCAATAACTGATCCTTCAAGTTTTCCATGTACACCTCACGACGCTCTACTTCAGAGCGACCAATAAGTCGGCCAGGATTATGTGGATCTGAGTGTGTATGCTGTAGTAGCTCTCCTGGAAATATCTAAATAATTATTAAAATTGAATTGATTCTCGTGTGATAGTCAATAAACATTATAACAATATATATATCCAGAGTAATGATCAACAAACATCACAATAATTCACTATCAAGATTATTCTCATGTTCACAAACTATTGGGATAATGAGACAACTGTCCTAGCTACGAACATACAACATAGGGTAGGGAGTACAACACAAAGGACCAGCTGACTAGTAATAGAATCACTCTTAGCAGTAAACGTGGCCTTGCAGCATTGGGTAATGGACTGCAGTAGCATTTAGTAGTGTATAATCAACTAATTGTATACAAGTGAATGAGGAACAAAGCTGGTAAATGGTGAAGATGGTTACATTAATAGAACACATGAATCAGATAACAGTGGGTATGGGGAGGAAGAGTTTAACCCTCTCACTGGCTGATAAAATTCAGCATTACGTCATCCTTCAGTCTATCGAGGCTCGTGCCAGTGAATGGGTTAATTAAGGAGACAAATAGTAAAACAAGTGTGCTTAGAAAAATTAGTAATGTTGAATACGTACCTAATGTAATGTGCACATGCTAATACTAAATAACTAGATTAATAATATTAGTGATCTTTTATTTGTTATAACACGGAACACTTACACACAGTTCCAAGAAAATAATTAATTGAATTTTAACAGCTATGCACTAATAGTGTATGTTTTATATTCAAGTTCATTTTACCTGTGTTAGTATGTACAGGGCAAGATGTCCGAATGAGAACACATCTAGAGATGGGCCATATCTGTGGCTCTCGCTGAGAGCCTCTGGTGGCATGTACACAGTAGTCCCTGGATTCTTTGAGAGTGTTTGGGCTAGTTCAGTTGGTCTTAAGGTTACCATGCGAGAGTTTCCCATGTCAGTGATCTTAGCTGTCAGAGACGATGTGAGGAGGATGTTCCTTGCAGTCAGGTCTCTGTGGATTATGGGAGGTCCTCGACTATGCAAGTAAACTAAACCGCTGCCTGTGTCTGTAAGAATGGAGATCTTGACTGCAAGTGGAATATTCGGGGAACACTCCAGAAGGTCGTCCACACTCATTTCTAGTCTCTCCATCACCAGTAGAGGAAGCTCTGATCCCTCTACGAAACACAGACCAAGGAACAGTGTTATGTTAGGATGTCGGAGACCTGCCATGAGTTGACATTCTCGTTGATATCTGTCTACAGTCTCTCGAACTCCTTCATTCCCAGGATCCAGTAATAGTTCGTGCATACGCTTAGCAGCACAGATAACCTTGCTATATTTTACCTGAAATACCAATGTGTATCAGTTAAATAAATTAAATAAGGCTCTGGTCTAGTATTAAAAACAAGAATTAATTGATAGCATGTATAAACTACAATGATTTAAATTTCTATTGAGAACTTGATACCATTGACGCATGAGCTTCAAAACATTACACTGAGACCTAATCATACCTGTAGCCAAGGAGGGTTCGGTTGTACCCCCATCAGAAGTAAATGATTTAGCCACTCCTAACATATAACTACAGCAATATTGATAGCTGTTGGATCAAGGAATTATCTGCTATTACCCTACATGTTCTGTATACTGTGCATGGTGATGGCCTAGTCTGAGTCCAAGTGACCTAATGGACATTCAGCTCCTAGTCTGGCATCGCTGACCCTTTCCTTCCCTAAATGGGTGGGCAGGAAGGAAGGAAAGCGTCTGGTAGCTCTAGTATCAATGACATGTGCAAATGACATCACAGGTTTATTACGTCACCATTAACGCTTAGGCTAAACTCAAGCAAGAATAAAACATTTCGTTGCTAATAAGAAAGATTGTCAACAAAAATGTTCATAATCTTTCTTCATCTTTCACAATAGAAATGAGTAGAACAACAATAACAATAGTGGCTGGTTCACACTTGGGTAGGAGTTGGTCATATACAAGTGCAAAACTCCGCAAACAAGCACTCTTTCTGTATTCTGTCGAGAGGGCTACAAATAAATTATTTTAAAATTCCCTTCAATACTTTCATCTGCTCAGGCTTCACCAAGAAACTGTAACTCCTGTAGCTACCAGACACTTTCCTTCCTCCCCGCCCACCAATTTAGGGTTGGCGACTCCAGACTATTCAGCTCCCTGGTCACAAAACTACACTTTCATAATTCAAGTGAGAAGCTGGTAGTAATATATCATCCTCGTGTAACAAGGCTTTCAATGACCACTATGATGAGGAGCTGTATACAAGCAGTGCATCCTTAAAGAAAAGATGTAATATAGCTAGCTTTATTCAACATGTTCAATGAACCTATAGTATTGAAGTAGTAGACACAGAACAGATTATTAGCTTTGGTGCAGTTATTATAGAATAATAAATGAAGGAAACAACAGTGGGTGTGGCTTTTTCAAGCTTTTTCAAAAGTCTAACCAAACTTCTAGCTACTGGGATAGTATTCCAAGCTTTCCTTTAGCTGCTAAGTTAGAATAGTCCACTTACTTCTAACACTGAGCCATATGAACCTGTTCCAAGTGTCTTCCCTGTAGGTACCACCTGGATCTAAGAAATACTGCTGTAACTTAGAATCTCTTCTAAAGGATCTAGACCAGCCCTGTCTTCTAGCCATGGTTAATACTTGGGAAGCACGTCTGCGTCAGATCTCCTAGTCTCACCACCCCGTTTTAAGCGTTTAAGAAAAATAATATCAAGTTCGGGGGAGGTAGAAATCAAATAAACTCCGCCCACTCATCTGCCACGCCCGCTGTTGTGTTACGATTCCAGTTCGGTCGTGCTTTCGCGTTGGCTGATGTACACGTGTACTCTCATTGTGTAAAAAGAAGTGATGAGTTGAAAGTCTCAGTAATTTAAGTCAGTGTGGACGGAGTGTTCAAAGTCTGCGGTTGTGGAACATGGTAATTACTGTATTGGAAAATTAATATTTCAAGATGCGGGGATTTTTTTTTACATAATGGGTACCCTGATCCCAACATTGCCCTGATAAGAAAGGTTTGACTATATTTTGATACAGGTGTGAAGACTGAATGAATTAATTATTGAATGAATGAGTTATTGATTGTAATCTCGTTATTTATTCTTGCAGGGAATAGATATCCTACCAAGTTCTGTTTCAAGCTCTTATGCTTTATTGTGAACAACACATCTTTTTCCATAATGTTCTATGCTAAATATAACTTTTGTTCAACATGGACCATTGTGATATTCTATTAATGTTGAAATTCATAATACATCTTCAGTTGTTTTTGTTTGTTTTTTGGTTTTGTTGTTGTTTTTTGCTAGTGTGATACAAGAGTATCTATATCCATAAACACAACTTTCTAAGTCTATCAGCTGTATTTGTTGGTTTGGCAAGTATTATTAGAGAGAAAATGGCCATAAGAGTCACTGATGGTGGTCCTTATTGGTAGCTGTTCGTTTGTATTCATGCAACGGCACTGGCAATAGTTAAGTACTACTCTATTCAAAGCACAGGAAATTCTTAGCCAGGCATAACACATACCATGGTAACCACTATCATGGGTACAACAATACATTGATAAGTGTGTGGCTGAGCTAATAAGCTATTGTGCAATTGGGTGGTGTTGTCTGTGACCTCAGACTGGATTCTTAGTTCTGTATTAACTAGTAGAGGAGCGATAGACTTCATTTAAATCTTCATAATTTCTACCATGAATCTGCTACGTTATCATTTTGTGTGCAGTTGGGTGAACAGATGTGTACAGTTGGGTAAGGAGTCGTGTGCAGTTTGGTAATTTAATCATTTAGGTGATGAGCAATAGCTACTGCTACCAAACTTTATTTTCACAAGTATTTCAATTACTGCTTTTAAAACCACCAGAGATACAAATAAATGAGTAGCCATGTTTCACATCAAAATAGTTCTATAGCTTATCACTTTAATTTTACCAGTGGTCCAAGTGGAAATTTGACGTAACAAAAACCAAAGTGACTTATAAAAACAGAAGCAGCAGCAGCAACAACAACAACAACAACAACAACAACAACAAAGAAATATAAGGAAAAACAAGTAATGAAAAAAAAAAGGGGAAACTTATCATTCCTCAAACATGGAAGTTCTACTAGTGATTTGTATGAGATACTGCACTTTCAAAGTTTCAAAAGCTCATTTTCTAGGTTGATTGATCTTTATTTTATTGGGAGAGTGAGCTTTCTCCACAGTGGGTTGCGGCTTGTTCTGCCTAGCCTTCACCATTTCCTTGTCAATTGGGTCCACATGAACCTACTCACACAACATGAAACAAGCATAAATTTAAAAAAATTTTTTTTAATTCCAATGGGATAAAAAAGTTAGCATATGGTGAAGCTATCAAACTTCTACTATATCAGATATAATAATATATAATTATTTGAGTAGTTTCTAAATCCTGCAAATTTCCATAGTACCACACTCACACTATTTTTAGAACTGAAGGATGTGCTACAACTGTACTACAGTGATAGAACTGAACTAACGAGTATACAGAATATTGTCCACTCATCTTGCCCCAGTAAACCTTGAATCAAGGTGTCATTAACAATGAGAATGCAGGAGGAATATAGCGCATATGAGTGTGTTTAAAAACAAGCCTCTTTTTGATTTTTGTATTTCTTTCGTGTACCTTTGGTGAGTGTGCTGTATTTGTGATAGAGTATTATGTCATAGTGCTTACTAAACAGCTACGCCAGTACGCGTTCTTGTCCCGAATGTAAGGCAAAATAGGTGCCGCACATAATATAGAAATAGTGTTAACAAAATGCACAGTGCGCTCCAAGCAAGCCTTTCTCCCACTATTATTCTTTCGCATCCTCAGCTCAAAATCAGAGGTTACAATATTCTATATATACTCGTTAGCTAGTTCCTTCAGTTCCATCACTGTAGTACAATATTAGCACCTTCTGTTCTAAAATGGTTAGAGTGCAGTACCATGGAAATCTTTGGGATTTAGTAAACCTCAGGCTCCTAGTAGCGTCCTCGCTATGCTCTGATGCTACAGCCCGGAGCCTTTGAGTTACTAAATCCCACCGATTTCAAAGTACCGCATTCTAATTATTGTTAGTGTGTCTTGTAAACAATAGCTAGTTAATAGAATGCATATCTATAGAACTTAACTGAATGAACTGAACTGCATAGTGGGAACACTGATGGTTGTTATTTATTATGAATCCTTAGAGTATTGCTTTTTTTTGTCTGATTTCTTATTTCCAATAAAATAATTATCCGCTAAACCAAACCACTAAATTGAAGTCATTTCACTGGACCATACATACAGTAGGTAAAGTGAAGCGTGCAGTCAGGTTGAACACCAGCCTAGACTGCAGGACACAAATATTGTGGGCTCAAATTTATGTAGCTCAAAAATTTAACACGCTGTTCACGTTCACCAAATTATGTGGTTACACCATATCTTAGTTGTTATAAAAGTGCATGTACAATAATGTAACTGATAGACAAAACACACACACACACACACACGCTATTTATGTAGATGGTCTTCTTAGTGCATGCACAACACAAACTTGTATCAATCAGAACTAACCTTTGGATTTGACACAGGTCCTGCAATTGCTCCAATAGTTCTGCATGAAAAGAAAATATTGGGTGTGAGTGTACGCACATTGTATGTACATAGGGTGTGAGTGTACACACATATGTACATATGCAATACTGAAATATTGTACCAGTGTACACACACACAAAAACAAAAACAACAACCCTCACACAATTAAACTAGTGATGTGCTTCAGCACAAGCAGTGAGCGAGCCATTGTGCACCAGTAATTCTAAAAATGTTAAATAATAGTCCTGAGTAATTAAATTACCAGTAGCTCCTGATGAAAAGCACTTAACTACTAGAACGCTAGTCTCACCAGGCCAGACCCTTTACCGTACGCAAGTGAAGTAAAGGTCTGGTAAAACTCAGTACTTGAGAATGTTCCGCACTGTCAGCAATATTTTTACTGCGCGAGCATCAACAGTGTGCTTACGTCATAGGCTAAACATCTAGTTCTAATTTACAATGTGAATACTTATACGAGTGCAGGCTGCACAATTGATGACATAGGCATTGCACATGTCATCAATGATTTTCGTGGATTAATGTGAACAAAAAAGTCAATTGAGTTTGACCAGACCCTTTCCCCGCTTGTGTTTGGTAAAGGGTCTGACCTGTGAGACTACTAAAACACTACCTACAAGTTTTGAAATTTTGTGCAGGAAAGGATTTCATTGTCATAGTAACCGCTCGCTGCAACTTTTTGGGTCTTAAAAATACTCGTTAAATTTCCTTGGATGATACAGGTAAAGATCTTTTAACATACACAATCTGTTTAGTTGAGTATGGGATGAGGTCGACCACCAGCAAACTAAAAAACATGAGCGTCAAAGTACAAAAATGGCATAAGTACATCCACACAAATAACTAGAAAATGCTCGTGTAGCATTGGTTGGGCGAGCGAGCGAAGTTCTGGGGAAATGTTGACACTTTCAATTGCATTGGGGTCGTTTGGTTTGAATTTGCATTGGTTTTCTTCCTGCAGGTTGCCA
>WLWI01005578.1_pt1 | contig 10486 bp, 9 predicted proteins | sample 6701501 | NCBI WGS metagenome assembly WLWI01 (sample SAMN12718690, study PRJNA515312) | sponge metagenome | isolation source: marine sponge | host: Mycale hentscheli | place: New Zealand: South Island, Marlborough, Capsize Point | collected 2014-11-01
TCATATTTGTCATTTATATTCACTAACAAGTGCATCTGTGCCAATCAACAAATCGAGAGCTCCACTTATTCTGGATTTTCCAGGTGAAGGTCTTTAATGGCGGCGTCTTGAAGAATTGCTTTCTTATTCTGGGGTGGACACACTGGCTTTGGCATGACGGAGAACGTGACGGAGACGAACTTGTCTGGTTCTGTCAGAGAATGAAGTGCGGCTCGAGCCTTGGGCTCCATCTGGTATATGATGCTGCAAATATACTTCCTGAGGTCATTGATGTTGGGCATCTCTTCCCTGCCTGAGACGTGTTTGTCCCACTCCTCCTTCAGCTTGGGGGAGAAGAACTGTCTGGCATGATGGGTAAGAAACTGTGATGACGAATCTTCCACCAAGGCATTGATGGCGTAATAATTCAGGACATACTGGTCCTGTAGTCATTGTAGGCCTTCTCTGCTATACTCGAAGTAGCCACCTTTGGTGATCACCTGAACTAAGATGGAATAGACAACTTGTGGGCTTCCGTAAGTCTCAGTGAGTGCTTCTCCAGTGCGCTGTGTATTCAGATTCACCGTAGGAGTTTCTCTGGACAATGGCTTGAGCTTTGTCAGTGGCCATGGCCGGCAATGCTACTCAATGTCGCGCAGGTGCATTCCTCTGGAATCCATAGTGGCAACAAACATGTCATTAAACTGTAGCCACATCCTGGATCCACATTGAACGTGGGCAATTCCAGGTTGAGGCATAAACCTTCATGTTCATAAATAGGTGAGTGGGAGGGTTTCGGCTCAGTTTGTCATTGTCTCCCTTGTCTTCTTTGATGGTTTTGGAGATGGCGAGCGACAAGTGCTTCAAGGCTGTCGAGTTTGGAGATCATTGTTGCAATTGAGTCGTCGTCCATAACATCTGAGGCATAATGCCTGGAGCATGGCTGAAATAAAAGCTCTTGTGCAGTATGTGAAAGTGTGCTCTTTGAAGTATTATGTGGAGACATCAGTGTGAGACTCCAGGATGTCTAGTTCATTGAAGAGATTGAACGAGTTGTCGTAGATAGTGCAACAGGTGAGAGCAATGAGTATTTGATTGGATATCTTAGTATGTAGTTGATCTGATCTCTCCAAGCTCGTCAGGTTGCTCCTGGAGAAGATACTGTCGTGGTGTGCTATGTAGCTAGCTATTAATAACTTATATTTAATAGTATTCAAGATATAATTCCGTGTTGCCAACAGCACACAACATCCACGTGACATCGAAATGAGTAAGTTGTTGGTATGGTAAGTATCGTGACATGAATAACACTATGCACTAATATAAGTTCCACTACAAGACTCCCCCTCCAGCGACTGCTATGGAGCGATGTCAGACAGGTGAGCTGGCCAATGGACCTTACGACCTGGGCGTGCCGGGATGGAGGAGTTGATGGAGCGTTGGTAGTAGCAGGTAGTGTAGGAGGAGTAGGTGGTTGCGCACAACAATCAATGAACGTGTCGTTATCTGAACGTTCAATGTGTGCAGGCTTGAGCCGATCTACTGAAACTGTATCCTTGTGTCCTTTGATTTCAAGTGTGTAATACCAAGATGCTCGATTCAATTCAATACTTTGAATGGACCATCGTCGTATGGTGGTTGGAGGGGTTTGCGAATGGCGTCTCGGTGGACAAAGACGTGCGTGGCATCTTGAAGAGAATCTTGGGCCACAGCAACTGAATGTCGACTAGGTTGAGTGGGTGTGGCCTTTAAGGACTGCATTCTCAGGTGCAATGGTGTGACAAAGCTGCTGGGATCTGGACAGCTGTTGGAATCATGTGAGATGAAGAAGGCCGCTAATAATCTCAACTGGGTACCATAAACTAACTCGGCAGCAGGACAACCAATATCTTCTTTCAAAGCAGTACGAATGCCAAGTAGTACCAGGGGAAGAGCTGTCGACCATCGTCCTTGCATGGGATGCCCCTTTAGAGCTCCTTACATCTCCCTATTAAAACGTTCAACAAGACCATTTGCACACGGGTGGTATGCAGTAGTTCTAATGTGCTTCGTCCCAAGCATGCGAGTGAGTGCTTCAAACAAATGTGATTCAAACTGGCTGACTCTGTCTGTAGTGATACTGAGGGTATGCCAAAGTGAGATACCCATGTATTGATAAAGGCTTGAGCCACTGTCTCTGCTGTGCTATTCACGATTGGGACAGCTTCCGGCCAACGTGCAATACAGGTGAGGACATACACTAGTGATGTGCTTGAGCACAAATGGCTAGCGAGCCTAAAGACTATACTATTTTTATAAGAATATTTTGACTTCTAACACTGAAGCTACTGAAAATAAGGCCGAGTTTTTTAATTACGCATACACAATAAAGGGATTTCAGTGCCATAGTAACAACTCGCTGCAACTGTTTGAATTGAAGGAAAACAATAACAACATAAAATACACATTATTTAAACATTTTCTTTGTGATTTCTTTAGCTAAGTAGTGGCTGTAAAGCACAATGCTTTGACACAATTGGACATACACCTACACGAGACTTCACCTTCGAGGTTAGTCTAGTGGAGAATGCATTTTCAAGTAAATACTGTTGCGTATGGCCAAGACAAAGAGTGCACTGATTTACCACCGCCACTAACTCGAATAGAAATGGTAGTTCCGTATGTTTTCACGTTTTAACTGCACCCGCAATAGAATTCAAAACGGTAAACCATTCAATTTTTAGGGTGATATGGGTACTGATCGATAAACCAGAGGATTCTGTTTAGTGAAGTTTGGGACGGGGTCGACCACAGAACTAACACAAATACGCGAGGGTCAAAGTACAAAATGCCTCACGTACGTCCAAACATATATATAAACGAATATCCCCGATTTCAATTGAGTTACCCCTGATAGTGTCTCGCTCACTCGCCAATGAATCCATCATCCAACAGTAAGAGTCCTACCGGCTCAATGTGTACCTTGTCGAAACGAGCATCTGGAGTGGAGAAAGTACCATGCGGATACTTATTGTGCCTATGCACTTTGGATCGTTGACATTGTAGACAAGAGCGTGCCCACTGATGGACGTCTGCATTAATGCCAGACCAGACAAAGTGCCGGGTTACAAGTCGCTGAGATGCTCAGACACCTGGGTGAGATAGTGCATGGATAGCATCAAAAACAGGACGTCTAAACTCCATGGGTACCAGTGGACGTTGGGTACCAGTAGAGACATTGCATAGCAACCTGACGCCATCTGACAGGTTCAAGGGGAATCTGCTCCAGCTTCAAGGTAGAATCTGCTAGCAAATCGAGAAGACTATTGTCAGCAGCTTGCGCCTTAGCCATCACATGGAAGTCGATAACCGGAGCAGCATCACCTGTGTGAACAGCATTCAGTACCAATCGAGAATGGGCGTCAGTTACTGCATTGTCTGAGCCTTGAACGTGTCAGATAAGTTGTTGGTATGGTAAGTATCGTGACATGAATAATACTATGCGCTAATATAAGTTCCACTACAATACTCAGGCCTGTGTTGTAACAAGGATGGTATCTCTTCCTTGTTGTAACTGCTGGAGCTCCATCTTCTTTGTTTCTCTCAAGGGATTAGCTTGGAGCATATTGATCCTTTTGTGAATCTTCGTGATCTGCTCACGTTGGTAGGTCCTCTTGTGCTTCAGTGTTTCTACAGACATGATCTCTTGGATGATATGCGATTCCGATTCCATCGTGAATGGCTTATCGATGTGGCATCGTCGGATGTGGTAGATTGCAAGTTCCTTGTGAAATCAAGACAGAGTCAGCTCCCAGTTCAATTGCTATTGTTATAGGTGAAATCAGGAGTAGTGAATTCTTCTATTAGCCAGAGAAAAGGGGTAACCTTGCCTGGCTAGAGTGAGTATTTCTGGCCCTTTGAACACATGGTTGCTCAAAGGGTCACACCCCATCCTCAAGAAAGTTACACTCCCTCGAACATAATGGTCCTTTGAGCTGGATCTCTGGTAAAGAGCGACCGCCAATCGCCTCTGGATTAAGACACGACAAGCTGTTTCCAAGTTGAGGTCACTGTACACAGCTATAAATTTGCATATACCCCTATTGATGGCACCGAGGCGCTTGCAACAGGAGCTGATTTAAATAACACCGCCCACAAAACTAAAAGTCAATTGGCGAAGGCAAGAGCAAATAGTTAAAAGACATACAATTTACAAATACTTATAAGACATGCAACATAATACAAGCACTGTGGTTTTGTGTGGCATGAATATCATTAAGTTTTGAGGCTAGGTATATAAACACCTCCAAGTGTTGACTTGTTCAGGCTCTGTCCTGAACAGTTAGGTAACAAACTATATGGAGTATAAATGGTATGGCTGCAGGATTATAAGCTATGTGTATTAAGTAAACATGTGACTTACTATCAGATTCTTTAATACGCACTAAGAGAAACTTCTTGTTCATATTCACATGAATATTTGAATCCACACGAGATATTTGTAGAGCAAAGTACTTTGAATATCCATAAAAAACTCCATCATGAAAAATTCTTACCCTGTCACATTGAATACGGTTCATTAGATTGAGCACCAATTGGAATGATGTCAGCTCATAGTCAACAACAGCTGCATACATACAATAAAAATAATTAGTATACAATTCATATAATAATAATCAGTAGATCAAAGCTGTTTTATTATTACTTTTTTTGGTGTAATTTTAATACCATTTTGCTTTGTGTTTGAGATATTTTATTGTAGGTACTGGCACTAAAACTTACACAGAGCATTATGTGTTTGAAGAAAATCAACATGGACAGTCACATTAGTATTATTTAGTCTCACACCAGTCATCAAAGACACACAGAAGGGAAAGAAATTGCTTGTATCATTGACACTGTGTAGTTGGTCTGTTCCCACAATAGACACATCTAGAAGTGTGCGGACATCAACAACATATAAACATATACATTACCTACACACTACTTGTCAGGTAAAAAGTATGTATGTAAGTATGTTTGTGTGTGTATGTATGTATGTATGCATGCATGAATGTATGTGTGAAGCATAAGTCCTCAACCTTCAGAATTGGCTGCATTCAATTTAAGGCAAGTTATGCGGACTTCCATATACTTGAGAGGCTCTTTTTATTTTGTCTTTATTGAAGAAATTTTACTATTATTTTTTGTATGGAGAGGCCATGTTTTTTGTCTTATAAACTTCTATTTGGTGGGTACGCCTGTAAATAATTTTTGGCGTTAAGGACAATAACTATTGGAAAGCGGAGGCATTAATTTAACTTTGGGCTTTACCAAAAATCAGATACTTTTTATTTTGTTACTGTAGGGTAGCTAGCCATTTACCTTATAATCTTCTTGAGATAGAGTTTTAAAAAAAACAATAATAATGAGGCATGATCCAAAAGAGAAGAAAAGTTATGAAGATGCAGAACATGATGATAGAAAGGGAACAAGTATAGCCTTTAAATATATAACAGATTGAAGATTAGGATGGGTGACCTTTTATCTTGACGTAATCTCTTGGCACTGAGTCACTTGCTCTTTGGATGAAGGTGAACCCGAACAAATGTGGCTGAAGTGTATTATGTGGGTGATGTATTTGCAAAGATTGTGGTAAATAGCATTATTATAATATTAATTACATCCTATTTACCACATTGTTATGTATTATTCAATTATCTTTGAAAAGGAATTTACAAAAAGAAATTAAAAGGTAAATTCTTATTCTAATACTTAGAATACAGTGTGTTGCCTTGCTTTTCATTATTATTCTCCCTGTCCAGGCCTCATAAGCCTAACCAAGAGACATTTACACTTAACAATATTCATATTACCACATCTTACCGGTCACAAACCCACTGTGGTTTTATCACTCTTGTATTCATATAAACCTTCCTTGTATCCTTTTTCTTGCAGCTTCAGGTTTCAATTACAGTAAACTCTAATTAATCTGCCGTTCATCTGCAAATCTAGCTTAGCTTAGCTACAGCTGGGTTAGATTGAATTTAGACTTAATGGACAATTGTCACATCCTAAGCCCTGCATGGGATAAGCTCTCTGAGAGCTGGCAGTTGGGCCTTTTCTGAGTTTGACCACTTACCTTCTGTGCGAGCACCTGTGACCTAGGAAGCAGGTTGGGATTTACACCCCCACACCAACAGCTCCTCATGTGACAGTGAAGCATACGTTCTCACTTTCACATACTTTTTTTTTAAACAATACAGAATTAATTTTACCGGGAATCGAACCCAGGACTATTTGCTTAACGCACAAGTGCTCTGCTACTGAGCCGCAACATCCAGCAAATAAACACTCTAATTCTGTATTTATACTGTTAAGGGGTACTGCTATGCTACAGTCTCACCCTTAACAGACCAACGAAAGTTCTCCTTTTTCAAAGATTCTTTTTTATCTATTGAATTTTTTACTCTGCTAATTTATCACTTCATAATTTCTTTCTCAGCCTTCTTTTAACTGTACATATGGTAAAATAAGGGAGACTAACAGATTTAGAAGCAATTAGTTGGTGAAAATTCTTTGAATAGGGGCAACCCACGCTGGCTATTAATTGAGGACCCATGCCATACATATTGCCAATGTAGCTATTGCTTCACTGGCCATAATCAACATTACCACTGCCTGAAATAATTAAGCTGACGTTGTTAACAACAACTACAGGAGTAGAAGAAATGACTACTGATAAAATGTAATATTGAGTAGGTTTTGGTTGTTGGTCCTCAGAAATGAATCCGGTAACACAACTTGTGCCTTTATTTGCTGCCAGTAGAAAGAATTCACTACTAAGATAGAAGGTTGAATCTACATGGAATATATATGTATATTATGCATTATATTTCTTAAATTTAGAGAAACATCACAAGACCAAGTGTTAAGTTCCCTTATCAACCTCCAAGTGGTGGTATAACCTACATATACATACGTATACTGCTACAAAAATGAATAAACTATCAGACTCACACGATGTGATCATCATAATTTCTAAAACACTGTTGGCTCTAATTAGTATAGGAGGTACACATAGTTGCTCTTCCACCATTTTACATAATATTGTAAAACACTGTTGGCTCTAATTAGTATAAGAGGTACACATAGTTGCTCTTCCACCATTTTACATAATATTATTATCATTATAGTACTTTTTTAAACATGAGCTGAGACTGTGCAACTTACAAAACATACTGTCACAAATTGTCACATTTAGGAGTGGCTGATATACAATAATATCTCTACTGTAAATAGTTGTAGATAGCTTTAATTGAAAAGTTCGGTCTTCTACATTTACTATCTGATTTTCTATGACATGGAGTGGAATACATATATTTGTCTTCAATGTGACATACTCATTCACATTCCCCAGTGTGTAGTCCACACTTCCTACACAAACAAGAGACATAAAAAGTAGTATTATTAGGAAATAAAATTAATAAAAACATTAAATATTGGGCTCCAACCTCATAACTTCAGGTTGCCTAATCCGTTTACAGCAACTCCATACATAGTCCTTGTCTGAGCTCATGCGGCAAGGTGCGCCAGGCTGCCTCTCCTCCTGTAGCCATTCTCCAGGCTCTGCGCATATGAGTTCGAGCCGATGGATCCAGCAGGTTCGATTGATGCTTGCTTACTCTTTATATAGGTGGGCTTTTTTTAGTACCAATACAAACCAACTAAAAAATAAAACTTGCTTGCGTACTAAAGTACGAGAAATAGGGGTTGGTTATTTCATAAGAATTGTGAGTGGAAAAACAGCTCCAAATTTTGTATCAGTTATTCTTAGAATCTAATAATGAAGAAGACAATTTTTTACACATTGAATTAGCAGTGGTGGTAAGTTATCTTGGTTAATGTGCTATATGTCATAGTTATCCCTATGCATTGTCCTATAGTCAAGTCACGAAAGTAAGTCTCGTGTTGGATATCCAGTCAACAAGAGCTTGTGAAAGCGTGGAGTGTTACAGCTACTACTTAGCTAATGATTAGCATAATAATGTAAACAACAACCAAATGAACATAGCAACTGCCTTTACACAGCTTCTTCGGACTGGTGTAATACGCAAGTCATCATTTAGAGCAAGACATAAACTGTGCAGTAATTCCTTAGAATTATATGTGTTTTTTTTTTATTCAAGTCAAATATTTGCGGCAAGTGGTTACTATGGGATTTAAGCCCCTTACCGTAGTCATTTAAAAACTCTTGGCCGTTTTAAAATAGCTGGAGTGCTTTTTTTGTCAGTGGAACTGGAACTGATGGCATCGTACCCTTAAGAAATTGGTATTTGTGTGTACACCTCAGCCGTCTGTGACTCAGGTTGAGGTACCACAGTTACAGAGCTACTTTTAGGACTAAAGAGACTGAACGATATATTCTAAAACTAGGTGAGCAGAATGTAAGACATTAACTTAAGGCAAATTAAAGGAATGTAGCCTTATTGGTACTTCTGTATCAGATTTTGTAATCATCTTTTGTCAGATTCTACCTTGTGTGAATTACTTGTGCACAATGGCTCGCTTACTATTTGTGCTGAACACACCCCTAATTTTTTAAATGTAAAAAAGCCAGTAGCTGAGGACAACAAAACTCTCAGTTACCAAAATATAACATTTTTCAGGTAAAGTGTCTTTCATGTTATGGTAACTACTCACAGCAGCTTGTTGTGTGTTTGAAGCCACACCTCAAGAAGTCAAATAAATGGCTAGAATTTTTTGTAATAAAAACAGCTACTTGCTAAAGAATAGAACATCTGATAACAAACATTTAATAAACAACTAAATGTAATAATAATACTGAAAAATTAAATTTATAAAAAGAACAATTCTAGCCATTTGCTATAGCTTATTTGACTTGCTAGAGGTGTGGCTTCAAAGTCACTGCTGTGAATAGTTACCAAGATATGAAAGATCCTTTACCTGAATAATCAAAAAATAGACCACACACACACGCACAAATACACTCGTTCATGAATATACTAATGCAAGATTACCTTGTATTTTTTGTGACTTAACTATTGGTCAATAGATTTTTAAGTAAAAACTACACTGCAGCCTAGGGTGTACACATAGTTAAACAAATAGTGTTTTAATGATTCGAACAAAAAAATGAATATCATTTGCAACATTCTGATCATGTCAGAGACAACCTAATTCAAAGGGGTAAACAGCTAAATTTTTGATGAAGTAAAGCAAGCTTACATAATGTATCAGTTAATTCATACTAATAGCAGCAAATCTGTCTCAATTTAGCAATTAGGTCTGTCAGTGTCCTTTACATAGCCAGTAATAGGCCACATGTTTCCTCGTCACTTTGCTATTATCATCAATGTCAGTCATTATAATTGACTTACTTTGAGCCGTAGCATCAATAGCAGATAATTGCATCACTCTTAGTTGTGGCATTACTGAATGCAAAGTAGATAGTGCAATACAGATGTTGTAAATGTTAGATTCATATGCCAGTAGTGAACCAGCTGGAGTCCAGTAGGCAAATACTTGATCTACAAAAATAATTAACAATTATGACAGAACTTGTTGTGTACTCAAAACACTATAATATTGAGAGTTAGCTTAGCTAATGAAATTGTCAATAACATTGTTATAATGGTACATAATAACATCATTAAGGATCAGTACACTTACCAAACTGTAATATATACTCTTTGGAATAAGTCATGACTGAATTTCTTCGCGCCACACAACCATATTTTCCATAAAGCAAATCAATTTGCTGCCTGTGTGGTACTATTAATATGCCAGTCCTAGACATGTCAGTTGTATATATTTTCATATCAGTGATGACGCTGTCATTGAATGTCCATGTCCATTTAAATACTCCATCTCCACTGGTCATACAGTTGAGTCTGATAGAGCCATCTGGAAGGACATGCCCAGAAGTAGAAGTTATTAATGTAAATGAGGCAGTAGTAGTGCGAGCAGGATTTCTTGTTGACGAGATAGTTGTGTGTAAAATCACTTCACTCAGCAAGAACCAATCAATGTTGTAGAGATTGTTGAAATTCCATTTCAACTCATAAAATATATGTGGTTCTGGGTTGATTATATTTAAAACGATCTGTCGCACAGTGTGATCTTCTTCGGTGAATAAGTGGTTGTGGAAGATATCATGTTCCAGCTCCACTTCAGAATATTGCGTGATTGCTCCATATATAGTAAAATTTGGTATGCCTATTATTAGTTCTGGGACTGTTTAAAATAGACAGTTAAATACCAGAAATTCTGAGTGGAGACATTTTAGGTGTAAAAAAAACATATGGTGTTGGATTGCTTGAGTTCCATGCCACAAAATGTCTCCTGTTATCTTCTTTAGTTAAGTCGGGTTCCAAAGGTCCTCTCTCTCCATCCGATAGAATGCTTGGTATGCTGCAATGAACAACTCTCCTGAAAGTTTGACACCCTCTAGAAAATCTGACACTGTAACTTCCTAAAAACTCATCAGGAGTAATTCTTATGTCCTGTAAATCTTTTCAGAAAAAAT
>WLWI01005581.1_pt1 | contig 10482 bp, 7 predicted proteins | sample 6701501 | NCBI WGS metagenome assembly WLWI01 (sample SAMN12718690, study PRJNA515312) | sponge metagenome | isolation source: marine sponge | host: Mycale hentscheli | place: New Zealand: South Island, Marlborough, Capsize Point | collected 2014-11-01
AAACTCTAGCTGAGAGGTATAGTCTCTTAAAAATATTCACTAACACGGCGGTTCTGGATCTCTAGATTGGAGTCAGTTGTAACACAACAAGAGGTAGAGGCATGCATGAACACATACTGTAGTATAAAGCAGAAATAGAACGGTCAAGACAGTGTGGTAAAAAACCACAACAACATTAATTTTATAGGTTAGTGACAGGGAAAAAACGTCAGCTCTATATATTATAGAAGAAACATTCCTACACAGGAAACTAGTTGCACACACAGGCATACACTACTAATGAATAACAGGATTCAGTTTTGATCAATACTCATTCACTGATTACAAATATTAGGTATCACAAGCTACGACCAAGGATGAAGTGATGGTAAAATAACTTAATTAAGTATTACATAAAGATTCATTATTACTACATAAAAATATACAGCTTCATACTAAAATATATTTATTTTTAATTTCCGTAGATCTGTAATAATAGTTCAAATGTTTCGGCTCCATGTAGCCTTCATCAGTGACTTTTTAAAAGTGATAAAATAAATACATTTCTCTTCCCATCATATTTTAATGTATAAACTAAGGCTATAGAAAAAACCCAACTTTATACAGGTAAATAAAGTGGTTTCAACACAGAATAGTATGACATTCACTTCTAACATCAAATAAACTGAATCAAACCTTCTCTTGCGTGCTGCTCTCGCTGCTCTCACACTCCTAGCACTCTTTCTATCATTACAGATTCATCACCCCTTCCTACTAATACCTGTATTAGGTAGACATCTATTGCTACTGGACTTAGTCCTGCTTGATTATACTGGCTTCCCTGAGGCTCCATCATTACTTTCTACAGTTCTAACCGGCTGCACAGGTAGCTAACTATTGGTCCTTACTTTCTTCTTCTCTAGCATGGCTAAATTCGCCAGAAGATTTTAATACCCTCAAAGGTTGTAAAACAAGAAGCCGTAAACTCCTGATCGAATGGTAGCTTGAGTGTTAGTTGTTAAAATCAATCATTTAACAATAGTGTAGTTTAAGGCTCGCTCGCCATTTGTGCTCAAGCACACCACTAGTAGACAACTATGTGGAGAGGAAGTCAATTATAGTGTTACAGAACTTGAAGCTCTAGCAATTGTTGAGTCTGTACTTCATTTTGAGTTTTACCTATATGGAACAGAGGTGTGAAGAGGTGTTGATCTACACCGATCATCATGCATGTGAGGCCTTGATGGATGGACACAGACTGAAGACACCTCGCTCGCATGGCACTCAAACTGCAAGGAAGAAGTATAAGGATCGTGTATCCAACGCCGATAGCATCTCAAGGCAGGACTTTAAGGATGATCATCATCAACAGTCACCTCCCCAGAAGTGTGTCAGCCTGGCCAAGACGGGCTCAGGCTTAGCGGGGGGAGTTGTGGGTTGGAGGCTGGCAAGTAGACGAAGGAGAAACCTGCAAAGGAACTGTGTGTATGGTGTATCAAGAGAACATTAAATGTTGTGCGTGATTTAGAACTTCTGTGTTTATGCCGTAATTTTTGCTTCATACGTTGATGTGTACGGGTGTGTCCCAGTATAAGGATGCATGCGTGCACATTTTCGGTGCCATTTTTCTCGAGAGACAAGTCTGATTAAAACCTAACTTGATCTTGACTGGAGCGGGTGGGCGCAAGGGCCTAAGTATCCTTTCAGCCACCTCAGCAGCCGGGAGATTTGGACTGGTGGCAGCGCATCTACTGCGAGGGTCAAGGGGAGCAGACGGTGACGTATAAATCACGACTTCACTCCACACACACCTCCACCCCCATCCCCACAGGTGTACAGAAAGCAACATATCAAATCATGGCTGATGAAATAGTATAAAATATCAATATTTACAATCGCAATCAGTGTTTGCTCCAGGTTTAGCTTCTAGCCTTATCCAGTACAACAATGTTCGTGAAATATTTATTTCTATTCATGAACTGCCTCTTGCATGCCACACACTGTATTACTCAAGCCTTCCCCAACCTGCCTGAAATGGGCCACATCTCCAAATAAGTCCAGACACTATAACGAGGCACTATACCAGTTATATGCTTTGAAATGTGTACACATGGAGCAGTCATATGGATAAACCGAAAGAGTAAATATATCATTGTCCTATTTAGTGCATTATAATGTATTAGAATTTCTAGATCAATACCCTTTACCAACTACCCGTATGAATATTTGAATGTTATTAGACAGTAAAACCAGAGCATTCAATGGTAAATGTAGGAAATCGTTTTCATTTTAAGTACAGTAGGATGTCAGTTATCTAAACTTCAATATTTTGTCCAGTTATTCGAACATTTTAATTATCCGAACACCTGTCAGTCCCAACATGTTTGAATACTATTGTACATAAAAATTACACCTTATGTAAAATAAGTAGTAGAGTAGGAGAATTATATAGCAGGGGCGTAGGTAGGGGGTTTCAGCGGGCTACCGGTAACCCCCCTTTCAAATTAATTGGCGATTGAGCGAGACACTATCAGGGGTAACACAATTGAAAATTGGGGATATTTGTTTGCTTATATTATTATGTGTGTGGACATACGTATGTCATTTTATACTTTGACCCTCGCATTTTTGTGTTTGCATCGTGGTCTACCCCTTCCCATACCTCCACTAAACAGAATCTTTCGGTTTAGCAATCCCATAATATTCAAGAAAATTAATAGTGTACCCCTCCATCTTAGGTTGTTTCTGAATGCCACAAGACACACTTAGGTTTTAAAAACTTACTGTTAGACTCAACACTGTGCAGTAATTCTCTAGAAACTTCTTGTTTTTGTTTTTTTTCAAGTCCCAAAATGTTATGGCGAAAGGTTACTTGAGACTCTTTACCAGACATAATTTTTTTTAAAAACTCGGCCTTTTGTTAGTAGCTATGAGTGCTTGTTGTCAAAAGCTACTGGTAATTCAGATAGTCAGAATGACATATATAAGAGACTACAGAAAATACCAGTACTTGGGAAATTGAGGTAACGAAGTAGTTCTGTATTTGTTAGCTAAAGTATAATGGCCACAAAGGCTACCACTTATACTTTTAGAAATGGACTGATAGATTCTTTTTAAGTGTTTCATTTGTACACTGACTCGCTCACCCTTTGTGCTCAAGCACATCACTAGTTATATAAGCTTGCGCTTCATTGGTTTGGGCATGGTTCGGGCTAGTCTGGCGTCGCTGACCCTTTTCCTTCCCTATATTGATTGGCAGGGAGGAAGGAAAGGGTCTAGTATCAACGACTTGTGTCAGCACCAAAATAGTGGATGCACCCCAGCTTATTCCGCGTTGTTAGCTATGGAAGATCAAGTGATGAAGAGCGTGTTTAGAAGTTACAGTTTCGTGCGTAAAGCAAGAGCAGATGAAAGGGAATGTTTAAAAGAGATGTTTTTGTAGCTCTCCCTACAGGGTAGGATAGAGTGCTTGTTTCCAGAGTTTGTCACTTGTGTATGACAGACAGACAAGCAGACAAGATAACTATAACCCTCTCGTGCATTACACGCTGAGGATTAATAATAATAATAATAGTACAAGAACATAACACTTAGTTTTAATTGTTCCTGCTAATTCTGCCTAAATATTCATTAGCTTCTAACTTGTGTATATTATTTCTCAAATTCTCAATTGACTTGTGTGGTTTCTTTAATTCTTCCATAAATGTGTCTCAAAAATAATGGCTCATGTAATTTTTTAATAAAGCATATTTCTGTAAAATTTTGAGATGTGCCATTAAAATCTAGCGATTCAAAATTTTTGCAGTGATGCATGTATCAGGAATTTGCTACATTGACCAGAAACAAGCTTAACACTTTTATAAAGCACATGAACAAGAAGGTCAATAGCTTCAAAGAGTGTTATTCATCATAGTCCAGGTTGAAATCCGTATTTGAACACATGTATTACTCGCTAGGTAAACATTGATGTGTGGGAGAGGTTCTTTGGCTTATCCTTTTCTGGTAAATATGTGTGAGGTTATTCTGTATGGTGAATCTGGTTTACTAGCTATTCTCGATTAGTACGACTTGAGTCTTTTAAATTAATTTTTTCTGTGGTTATCCTTTCTCAGTCATTGTTTTTTATTGTAAAGGAAGTGTGATAACTGGGCTTAGCATGTGAAGCAGCGGAAGAACCTTGATACTTTTCATGAATTTCAAAGAATGACTAAAGTTAAAAACGAATTAACATTATGGTGTACTCAAAACCATGGTGTGTATGCATGCATTAGCTATGAAAGAGTTGTTAAGTGGATGAATGGAAGTGACATGAAGTGTTTACAGTTCAGATATGTCTCTGAAGTACCTTAGCCATTACCACAGGAAGCAGTTGTAAATTTCAAGAAGAGAGTAGAAACCTCATTTCTGGTGTCTAGTGTCATGGAAAGTTGCAGTGAACAGAAAAGAGAATGCACATGGGTGGAGTATATAATGTTTATTGCTTATGATAAGTACTTTGTGGTAATGATTACAGGCTACAGCTCATTTAGGTATAGCTATTGGGATTTTTAAAAATACATATCAAAGTTTTAAAAGAAATATTGGAAAGTAAAAAAAAAAAACATTTTAAGACTTTTTTAGAGCTAGTTTTAAGGTGTCTGCAATTGAGCTAAGTTTTAAGTGTATAAGCAATTTTATCAATCCATCCCAAGTTGATGGATAATAAGGAGATCCATCTTTTATCCAGTCTATTAGTACATCTCGACAACACTGCCTGACATCTCCCAGACGCTGGCTACCAAAATCTTGTAAGCGAGCTGGAGTTAGTCCCAGTAAATCTCCAACCTCATCCCACTTGGCATTCATCTCATCTTTCACTCTGAGCGTCTGTGACTGGCCATCTTTGTCTGTCCACTCTAGCAATGTTATATTTCTTAAATCAAATTTAAGACCTGAAAATTATAACAAATAATGAAGAGCACTTAAACCACTAACTTCTAGCCAGTTACCTGGTGTAGTAGCAGCTGCAGAATATCTTGGACACTGAGCCGCCTCAACAGGACTGTTGTTGCTGGATGCATGCTGGCGTGGAAATTCATCCTCTGAAGTGGCAATTTCTCTGGATGCTTTACCTATGGTAATTGTAATCAACAATAATAAGAATAATTTGTAGCTATATATTCAAAACTTACTTGATATATGAGCAGAATCCACATTTGCTGGTGATGATAGTGAAGTTGAAGAATTGCCTACAAACAAATTTACCAAGTTTACATAAGTTGATGTAAATTTATACTGGTATTATTATTTACCTTCAATAAACCATGGACATCCAGACTCTGGAATTGTCAGCTTTCCATGTCTACTGCAACGCATGTAGAGAGAATGTATTCCCTTCTTTACTTCAAGCAGTGAGCCACATTTCTTAGGGCATGTCAAACTAAATGCAGTGCCCACTTTGTCGTCACAGCTGTAGTGAAGCTTCTTTAGCGACAGTTCAATACAATTATCTAATATTACTCGGATGTTTTTACAGACTTCATTAGGAGTAGTTGCCCTACGGGCATACTCTGCGGAGTTACTGGCAGGAGGATAGTTTTCTAAGACTACACTAATTTCCAGGTGAGAAATGCAACTTCTGAGGCAGATTTGGTCAACATCTTCAGAGGACCTCGCAAGTAAAGATACCTGGTCTTGATATATGTGGTCTTCCAGCAAGTCAAAAGTGAGCTCCTGGTTTCCTTCTGGACATAGGAGGTACGAAATGAGCATACCAAACAATCCTTTAGGACAGTGACCAAGCTTGAAAGTGATAGCAAGAGGAGCAATAACAGTATTGGTTCTTTCTGATGGAGCCTTTGGGACATGGTTCAAAATCCAAGGAATGAAATATTTCTGCAATCCACTCCTGTCTGTGAAAGGAACTGCTACACGAAGATGACGAAGAAACAAAAGGAACTGTTGAGGTGTAATCTGATCTTCCTTGCTCAAAAGGTTCTCAAAAGCACACCCTTCCAAAATAACTTTCTTGCAAAAGCTTTCTTGTTCATTCATTGAAATAGATTCCGAGGATAAGAACGTTTTCAGAATGAGTTCTGTGACTTTGTTGAAGAGAATGTAAGGCTCTTTAATAATTACATCTGAGATTCCTTTGATAATTACATCTGAGATTCCTTTGACATTGAAGTGCTGAATTATTCCTACTCTGAAATGTAGGAAGTGGAGAAGAGAGCCAATCTCGCTATCTTCGATATTGAACTTTGCTGCTAACCTCTTGCATTGATTCATGGATAGAACAGTCTCATTGATGTTCTGTAATTCAAGGCAAAAAAGAAGGAAGCTCACTGGGAACTCTACTGAAAACTCGTCTCCATATTTGATATATTGACTAATGTCAGTGCGAAGATGTTTCAAACCTGGATCATCATCACAAGTATTGTTTACCTCATACATCACACGGGAATGGTTTGCAAAGCGAATCAAATGGTCGAATTTTCTTTCATGAATCATTTTGTACAAGGCACCGTTAAAGTTACCAAGTTTAGACTGAGCCTCTGAGCCAAGTTTATCAATGTGTGTACCTACTATAAAGACCTTAGGCTTGTGACACACAGAAGTACCATCTACCTGAAATACACCTTCAGTGATGTGTATGGCAGATACACTGGTTAAGAATTGAATGAGAGCATCCATCGTAGAAATTGTGGGTTTATATTGATTGATTACTTCTCCATTGGGCAATCTGTACTGGATTGTGTTTTTTGCATAGATATCTACATTAGATTTCAAGACAAAGATAAAAATGGATGGACCGAAGATTAGAAGGGAAAGGCTCTCTTGAAATTCAACCTGTCTACCAGTATCTCTGATATATATTGAACTTTTTCTCTGCAAATCAGCAATATTTTTCACATTGTGTTTGCTAAGCACTTCTCTCACGTGGCACTCAATGTCAGATGCTAATTCATTAGTATCTAACCGTGGATGTTTTTGAGTCGTTCCTGGATGCAGTGAAGATTCTTCACCAGCAGAATTAGGAATAAACCCTTTGCAACTATCCAGTTGAGAAACCATGGACTCATCAAAGTCAGTGACTTTCCACGTATTGTCTTCACAGGCATAAACTGTAGTATGTGTGGAGTCAGTGACTTTCCACGTATTGTCTTCACAGGCATAAACTGTAGTATGTGTGGAGGAGGGACCTATTTCAACTAATACTACGTTTTCAGTAGAGGAAAAATACGCAGGAAATGGTCTCCGCAGACGATCAAGCAATGACGTCTTTCCAGTTCCAGGAAGTCCCTGCAGGAGAATGTTGGCTATTTTTCGTTCTAAGCTCTCTTTCTTCATTATTGCTGCTGTCACATCACTTGAAAAGACACTCTTCTCTGGAGCTGTGGCACCTGAATGGTGAAAATTGATCAAAATCTTTCATAATGGTTTACTAATTTGTAACTAGAAGACAATCCATTGAAAAAACAATGGAATAAATATCATATGAATATTATTAACTTGAAACAATAAAACTTGAGATATTTCCTATATTACAAACACCTTAACAATGTTCCTCCACATAACATCTTCACTTATTTAAATTTCACCCCCAAACCCCCTTTCAAATTTATTTATAATATGTTTCTCTCTATGGAATGAATAAGTCAATTAATCAAAATAAGCTACAGATAGATAGGTTGAGAACTTCATTACTGTATTAAACATGTACATTGAATAGAGATTCATAAAAATGCAATTAGAATTAAACTTATTGCTACTTTAAACATAAACTATAATGAAGCCATTTCATTGTTAATAATAGCAAGATTGTTTTATACAGCGAACAAACATTTGAGGATGGAGATCAGTAGCCTATGCCTTTAACACTGAAATACACTACGCTCAGATTGAGGACATCCTGGTTATTACATGAGCATGTCAGTATACATACATATACAGTATCGCCAAAAAATGTTCCGTATTTTGTTCAGTGTACAGCTGTAAAACGGTAATTTTTAACATAGTTTTTACCGCTGCGTTCCATACCGCTTTGACTAAACCACCAACACTGTTTACTAAAACAGTAAAAAATGGTTAAGCTTTTCCACCAATTCACTGATATTTTCTAGCTAGAAACTACCAGTAGTGCAACAAAATTTATACAAAAATTTAACTTGTTTCAATAAAGCTGCGGACCAAAGTTCTGATGAGCACACACCTATAACCGGGTTCAAACTTGGTTGGTCCTTCGTTAGCTACTGATGGACCTCCAGTAGTACAAATCTAAGCCCGTCAAGGCCCTAACATTAAGAAAACATCAATACTGTGTGGTGGTTGAACTAACAATTCTCTGCAAAACAACTTCAAATTGGACGGCTTCATTTTTTTTATCCCAAAAGCTCCGCCTCAGAAGCCTGTGAATAAAAAATTGGAACGTGCTACTGGATAAACAATTTTTTTTATATTACTTAGAGCGAAGCATACAGTGAATGAGAAAGATTAAAACGGTAATGCAGTTGAACGGAACAGCCATTTTGTTTACCAAATGGCGTAATTTTGTGCGACGGCAGTTCTAAGAAATGGAATATGGAACTTTTTTGGCGCCTACTGTAGATCATAACATTTCTCATTGAAACTGACCACAAGCTCTGGATTCATTTACCACCTTGTCCCATTCGTTGACTACAACTTAGTCACTTCTTATTTACAATTGTGGATGTACCAAAAGGTCTACACAGCAGAAGATGTTTCCCATTACCTCAAAGTCAGTCAGAGTGGATGCATGTTACAGATAATCCACCATCAGATTAAAAGTCTGCCACAAGCAAGATTTCTCGGGAATAATACATGCTTTGCTTCAAATGGCGCGTACTCTTTAAGTCTCAACTTATGAGAATGGGTAGCAAACAGCACCTAAAGTAGCTCTTCACATACAATGGGACAATAGTGGCTCTCATTTTTATACTAATGAACATAAATAGTGATATAGAACTCAATGCTGAAGATTAAATCACCAAATTAAAAAAATTGCTTCGTAATATTGTCATTTTGTGGCCACCTTCATTTTAATTTTCACTAATCAATTATGTTTAGTGGGTGTGTGTATAGCAAAACTAGCATAGGTCCTAAATATGTTCCCATAATTGTCACAACATCCAGGAACTCTATAATGTTGTATAGGCTCATGCAATACTCTATCTAAATAGAGGTTATTAGTTAAGAGCATAAACATAGAATAATATAGAAAGTTATATGCATTCCTCATTTCTCATGCTTTTGGTCATGCCAGCTAACAAGAATGAGCTGACAAGGGTAATGTGCCAGCTGCTGCAACTAGTTCTGATTAAGCATATAGATAAGTTGCTCACATATTAAAAAAAAAAAGCTCAAAACTCATATTTTAAATATTAGGTGTCAAAAAATGCAGTGAAGATAATTTGGAAGAAATTTTCAGCTATAAAATCATGTGATTGAGGTAAGGTCTGTGAATGTAAGCTGCTTAGCAATGTTCATAGCTACAGTCATAATATTATAAATTATGGGGATAGTTCTGGTTTAAAATAGTAAAGGTAACATTGTATTCCAATTTAAACATGGTGGCATTGACTTACGACTTGAATCCTGCTTTGATGAACTTCCAGTAAATGATGCAGATATTCCGCCAATAGATTTAGTTGAATCACTCTGAGCTGCTAATTCATTCGAATGACTACATTCAGGCAATGAGGGCGAGGCTTCTCCCACCAAAATTTTGAATTGTGGTATCAAGTTCTTTGCTAGTCGTTCATGCCCTACAATCTTACTGTCCAGAGCCTTCACTAACAGACCCAGTGAAGCTGGCTGCAAACCGTGACCGTTCATCCACTCTGAGAGAATCTTTTCCAGAGACAGAATGTTGCTGCTGCTTCTGCATTGTTCTCTTACACTTTGTGACAAATGCAATGCTAATCCAAGCACCTCCCACTTAAAACTCATGGATTCCAGACACATCACCAGATGCGGGACATCACTATCTTTCAGAATGTAGTTACTCCCCACAGAAGACATTTGACTATAATATGTAAATGGAGCGATGACTGTTACTTCTATCTGCTGTATGCTAATATAATAACAAAAATGGATCATCATCAGCACAAAAAATTACATGTTACCACTATTTATAAGGCATCTTTAATCAAAATGTACATAGCCTTTTTCTTGTTGAAGCTCTATTCAGTGTAGCAAAATAAATCAAATTCTCTATCAGTGGACAACCTAGCTAGACTGTGCACTGTCACATGCAGTGCACAGTCTGGCTGCCCCAATGAGTGCATTGGTCAGGTTGAACTGTTACTGAGCAGAACATGAATACATTCTAATTACAAACATTCCCTGTTATTACAGCCAATAATATATTAACTAAGCTTAACATGTCACAACTGCCAGCTGAAGTTTTCCTCATGCAGTGCTTGGTACAGAATGGGGGAGGGGGGGGGGGGGGGGGGGGGGGGGGGAAAAAAATTTTTTTTCCCCCTAAAAAGATTTTTTGTC
>WLWI01005585.1_pt1 | contig 10473 bp, 6 predicted proteins | sample 6701501 | NCBI WGS metagenome assembly WLWI01 (sample SAMN12718690, study PRJNA515312) | sponge metagenome | isolation source: marine sponge | host: Mycale hentscheli | place: New Zealand: South Island, Marlborough, Capsize Point | collected 2014-11-01
AACTGAATCCGAATTTGCTTCTAGAGCCGTCACCAATACATTAAACGAATCAGGCAGACTAGTTAGCAAATGGACTACCTTGTCTTCATCTGAAATAGGATTATCTATGACAGACAGCTCTTCAAATATCTCAGTCATCTGCTTGACGTGTTTTTGAACTGGCTCACCACTTTTTAGACGAAGAGAATACAGTTTCCTTCTGAGCTCGAGCTTATTAGCCCACGTTTTCTTCTGGAAGTGGTCCCTCAGCTTCTTCCACACAGACACAGGATCCTCTGGGTCTGCACCAATAAGGTACAACAAGGAAGGGTCTATCGACAAAACAATAGTCGCCAAAGCACGATCTCTGCGAGCTAGAACTTGCTGCGAGTTTCACCCGCTCCATCGGGAGCGACCTCCGTTTCGTTTACAATACCCCACAAATTATCTCTAATTAAAGCCATCTTGCACTGGACTTTCCACGTAGGATAATTCTTCTCATTTAGAGGTATAACCGAGACCGTCTTTACTTCCGCCATCACTCACGCAGGTTACCGCTAGCCAACGAAATAAAACACTAGCACAAAAACACCGGCACCTGGGCTCATAACCTATTGACAGCAAAGTATGTTCATCTTTATTATCAATCATAAAAAGCACACACAATCATAATCACGTGATGATTATAGAAACCAACAGTTCATTGAATAAATGACATAGGTAAAGGATCGTCACAACGAATGATAAGTTACAAGTGCCGTATTACAACACGATGAGCATCATGTACATCACATTTTATGAAACCATTTAATAATGTAATACAAATATTATATTTACCAATGTGATTTAGCTCAAATTAAATAGTTCCAAAAGATATATTTTTTCATTTTTTTGCAATGCAATATTGTCTATAAGTTTTCAGCCTACACATGGTTGAAAATGTATGTTCAGCAGTTGATAAAGTATCTGAAATAGTTATTATAAAGCATTGAAGTTGGTATATTTCAGATAAAATGGTCTTACTAATTTTTCAATGTGCTCGATTTCGTTCAGACTTGGTCATTTTTTTAAGGATTTTCCATAATATACGTATGCTTTAAATAATCTGGGAGCATTTGTAATTGAATTAAAAATTTTCAATGTTTGAATCTTTAAAGTACATTATATTGTGTCAGAAAGATCACACATGCCATTGAATGCTCCAAACAGTGTGTGTTCTCAACAACTGCTGCTATAGGCGTATCTTGTTTTTTTCTGAAATCTTGCTGTATATTTCTCCTTTTACAGAGTCCTAGCTTCAAAATATTGCTGTCTATGTAAAGACTTGACATCTTATATTTGTGAGCGTTACTTCCACCATCGAGTCTTTAGGCATTCGCCTGTATCAAGATAACAATGACTCTGAAGTTAGATCTTTCGATTTTCTAAAAGTCTTCTATAGAGCAGCTCATAGGTCTCTTTTTGACAATCAAAATAGCTAATTTCTAAGTTAGCACTGTGTATAGCATCTTATATTAAAGTATCACGTGACTGAAGAGTGACTCATAACTGCAAGATATTACTGAAGCTTCCACATTACTGCATTTTGGTTGCATAACAATGTAGAAAAAATTGATGGAAAAAAGTCACTAACTTCTTCAGGCTCAGACTGACATTCAAAATCTGAATCACAACTACTTTCAGGTAATTGCATTCTGTCAGGATCACTGTGGATTTTCAAGACTGTATGTGACAGCATTTGGGAAAAAGCACCATTTGAGTTAAAAATTGAAAAATTAGTTATTTATACAATCTTGTAGAGCACTTTCTCTGGAGTATTTTGATGCCAAGATTATAAGCAGGCACTGCGTGGTTCACTATAAATTGTATTAAAACACTAAATTAGAATACCTATGCTAGACTTTCAGTAGGACCATCAACTTTCTCTTCTTTACACAAGAAGTTAAAGACATCTGGTATATCATGATAACAGCACAAAATTACCCACTCAGTTCTGTAGTTGGTCATTGTGATAAGCAGCTGGATCTTATTGGCTTTGTGAATCGAATTAAGTTCATGATCCAAATAATTAAATAACATGAAAATTAATACTCAGTGCTGATACACATACAAGGTGTAATATGTATATATTATGTGCCTTACTGTGGCCCCATTCCCCCCCCCCCCCCCCCCCCCCTAACCCCCCCCCCCACCCGCCCACCCCCCCCCCCCCCCCCCCCCCCCCCCCCATTTCCATCAACCCTGATTATTCATTCGATACATCAAAATATAACTTGTCTAATTTGCTGTATTTTTTTTTCTGTTTTTTTCGTGCTGTGGCACTCGTGTATATACCAAGCCAGTGGACTCATGATATTCCCCTGTATCAAATAAATAATATATATATATATACATTACTTGTTGTGCTTTGAGACAATATTAATGTACTCATTTATAGGCTAAATAAATTGTTGTAAGTTACAGCACTTATTACTATGAGGATAATATTATTTACTTTCAAACAAAACAGTAAATCCAATCGAGTCATGCATGCACAATAGTTTAGAAACTTTTAGAATTATCCTAATTATTGATAATCGTAATAACCATGGTCTCTTGTAGTAAGTATACACTTGCTCTATATTGAACAAAACTCTTTGCACAATGTGGGCTTTATATAATGAGTAGATTGTTTAGCTTCACATTACTGAATTTTATCCTGTTCGCATTAGTCTTGGAGTAAAGAATTGTTTGCAAGTCATAATAATTTACTGGTAATAATATGTCCTAGCCAGCTAGCTTATTGATTACACTTGAAACACCTGAGACAGAGTGAAAAAGTGACAATTCTTCTACATTAACTTTTTTCTAAAACTTCAATTACATAAGTGCTTCTGTTTTTTACATGCAGATCTAATGGAAGTGTCTTTAAAAACGACATGAAATATGATCAATGTGAACTGCAACAGAAAAATAATCAGAAGAAAGAAGTTCAGGATGAAGGAGTTGTAATGGATGAGTGCCAAGCCTATGGAAGGGTACAAGTTAGAACTGATGTCATTCCTAGTACTTCACAGGATGAGATAGAAGTGCCACGTGTTTATGAAGCTATATAATATATTTTAATGAAGTACTGCACAAGCTTGTTTTAGTGTGTAACAGATTATTTTGTAGTTGGGCAGAACAGAATTAATAGTTGAATTGTATCATAAGATAGTACACTTATAAAACATTTTACACAATATTTTTGATGTATTTTAGATTTCTTTTTTAGAGTTAACAGATTTAACGAGAACAACAAAGTGCATTATACTGATTGACTATAGACTTTGTGACCTTTTTTTTTCTTACTGAGACGAAGTAGCTGAATATATCATTTCAGTTCATCAAAGTATATTTGAATGTTTAGCTTTATTGTAACTTAGCAGTCATTTAATAATAAGTAACAATTCAACAACAACAAAAACGACAACAATAATATTTACTACTACTACTACAACTATGTTTAGTACAAGGTAAAAAGTAACAAGTGAAATTAAAACAAGCAAAAGTGACAAGAAGTTGTGAGATGAATTGTGACTCTGTATGACTCTGTAGACACCAGGTCTACAGAGAGATACGGTGATTTGCCCTCGTGTCCAACACTTGATCTGGCACCTCTAAGACACTGAATGGCAGATCTAAGTAAGGAATGCTAGCCTGCAGTGTAGCCAGGACATGGTGGTGCTGTAAGACTGTTCCCACTGAAGTTAAAGGAAGGACAATGTGGTGATGTAGGGCTGTTCCCACTGGAGTGAAAGGCAAGATGCAATTCTTTTGTAGAAATGTGATGCTTGATGGGCCATTCCACCTGTGGCTGAAAGAACAAGAGAAGTGAAGTTAGCATGCTCAACTTCTCTGACTCGTAGGTCATATGATCTTTTTTTTGTCTTCTCATGAACTAGCTAGCATTCCTGTATGATGGCGCTTAGAGATAAAAACTCTCTCATCTACCCGTGTTTTTTCATGACATCCATCCCATAATCAATTTACTGCAATATCAAGTCGAGCATAATCTTCTTTGTTTTGCTACTACTACTACTACTATTACTATTATTGTTAATACTACTACTACTATTAGTCTTACTGAACTCTATACAGCATTCCTGAAAGGGGTGGAGAATACAGCATTCCTGAAAGGGGTGGAGAATACAGCATTCCTGAAAGGGGTGGAGATTCTGGATATTCAGTAGACTGTGGTTGAATTGACAATTCGTTCGAGATATATTATATTTAACGATAACGTATAGCCTCTCGAAAGCATTAGGATACAGAATAGTCAAGGATTATGAAGATCAGTTATCAAGGTGTGTTTCTTACATTTTGCTGTCTTCTAGATAGAATTAAATAATCACATCGCATTAAACGTTTTCTGTTTTTGTTTGTTTATTTTTACCTGAGTAGCTAGCTATTCAATTTTCACAAAATTGAATAGCTAGCTACTCAGGTAAAAATAAACAAACAAAAACAGAAACGTTTAATGTTGTACTGGATCTGCTGGCTATTACTAGAGCTAATCCCTGCCTCACTACATAGAAACTCTTGGATATAATCTCTATTTTTCTGAGCATGCTAGAATGTTATAAACCAACATTCTAGAATAGATAATGCATATTCCTGATGTTTCTGTATCGCGAGCTCCACCAAATCCTATTGATACTAATCCATCATTTCCAGTGAGAAGAGAACCAATTGACCATTGGAATATTTTATTGTTACTTGTACAGTACAGACTCCTAAGATAAATTGTCACTTTTTTCTTTATGAATACCTGAAGTCATCCCAAACAAGTAGTTAGGCTATAGCTAGCCTGACCAACTGGTACATTAGCAAATTATAATACTGTGCAGTAATTCAGTGTTTGTAGCTGTTGATACTCTTAACCTGTTTTTTGAACCCTGAAAATTCAGTTAGGAGAGTAGAGCAATTTAATAATATTCAATAATTATAACTTTAAACTATAAATTATCAAGCATATTTTTGGGTCCCACAAGAACAACTGTTAAGTGATAACAATGATATAATTTTTTTAACTTATCGTAGTATTGACTTTAATTTTAATCAAGACGTTTCGATCCCGTAGGATCTTCATCAGTTAACTGAAAATTGAAAAACTAAACAATTGATGCACTTAGCTGGAGGATATGTAAAAGAGGATAGCGATAAAAATGGAAATGGCTAGAGGATTAATCACGTGGGTAATATGAAATAAAATCCTCTCTTACATATCCTCCAGCTAAATGCATCATGTGTTCAGTTTTTCAATTTTCAGTTATTTTCTTTGTTTAACTGATGAAGATCCTACGCGATTGAAATGTTCTGATTAAATTAAAGTCGATGCTATGATAAGTTCAAAAAATTATACTACTTAAGTATTAACGTATTAGTTATAAATGAATTTGTGTAGTATTAAAGAACAACTGTTCTTTGCTTCAGAAATAATACAAAATGATTAGATAAATGAAACAGACTTGGATAACTCTAGAGATAACGGAAACTGAAAAATTTGCTGCTTCCCATTTGAAAATATTGAAGATCTCAAAATTTGAGTGTGCTTGTCATTGTAACCCCTAACAAATCATATACGTAGCTAGACGCAAAACTGGAGCTCATAATAAATTTTCTGTGGTAGAAAACAAATTCTTCTCCTGGACTAGCAAATTTCATAACAAACCATGCAAACTGATCAGACAGGAAAAAAAATGTAGTAGTGTGTTTGAAGTTATAGCTAGCCACAGTTATTTTTTCATGGGCAATCAGGGCTATGTTTTCAGAGGGCAGAACGTAGATAGCCCATTTGGATTTACTAATAACTAGTGAACACTTTTTTGGTTAATTAGATGCAGAAAACATAATGTCATTACTTTAAAAGAGTTAATAACTTCAATTTTAGTTTAACCAAAATATAATAAAAGCATAGCTTGGAAATTACAAGTTAGTTATTGATTCAGTCATTCTCAGCTTAAATAATTATTCAGCTTACTTAATAAAGTTTTTAATTAATTATAATAATAGGATATTTTTCTCTTTTTAACAGCCAATATTTTTAATTATAACTTAACTTAGCAACATCTACCCATTAAATGGGAAGAGGTAAGAGTTGTAGACAGAGCCTGTAAGAATCGTGAGTTGAAGATCAAGGAAGCTCTACACATACAGATGACACCTGACAACAACAAGTTTAACAGAGACATAGGTTTAGAGCTTCCAGGATGCTGGCTGTCCATTCTACGTGCAAATCACCCTCCAGGATATAATAAACAGTAAGCATGCCCTCCAGGAATCTTGCTGTTTACTTTGTGTTATTATATCACCACGGAGAATTCGACCTAAGTTGACCCCTGAAGAGGACTTCGGCAAGAAGTCGAAACATCGGGTTAAGTTACAATTAAAAATATTGGCTGTTAAAAAGAGAAATATTTCCTATTATTATAAGTTAGATAATATATATCAACAATACCTTATTCTTCTAAATCAGTCATACAACTTACAGCAACTTAGAATTCCAAGAAAACCTGCACAAACTATTGTCACTGAAAACAAAATTAAACATCACATGACATTATATTGTAGGTTATAGCTACAATATTAATAAAAGAAGTACAAGTTGGAGTGCATGCTATGCTGCAATTTCGCTATTATCATCCAACTCCATATAATTTATACTAGACAATGACATTGCATACAAGTATTTAATGGAAATTACAAGAATGCACTGGCGTGCATGATAGTAGTATAGTAATAGCTTAGGGATGTAGTTCTCGTCCATTTTTGGAGGTGAATACTCTACATTACAGTATTGAGAGATGCTGGGTACAATGTGGCAGTCTATTTTTTTAAGTTCTAATTCAAATATTATAGTTGGGAGCATCAATAATTATAAGTTAGTAAGGAGTAAAAGTCACAAAGTCTCTGGGTTAGAATCAATGATGTTCACACCCTATCTTACTCAAATCTGAAGATGCATTAGATTTTTTTTATATAACCATTCCACAACTCTTTCATTCATTTTCTGAAATGTTAAAACAATGTCAAATCAATGGCCTACTTCTTATAGACAGCAATGTAACATGTAAAATAAGTACTATACTTCATAATGCAATCATCGTTACATAGAAATTATATTGGCACCACCGAAGACATTCTAAAGTCTTATTATTTTAGGTACAATAATCAGCAGGGGTGTAGGAACCTGCCTGGCCCGTCAGGCAATGGCTTGACCAATTTTACTGATCACAGAGTTGGAAAGTATCGTCAATGAATAATCTTGTCCGCCAAAATAATTATCTGCATTTTAAGTGGGAGTCAAGTAGAAATCTGTGGTCAGGAATTCATTCTAGTGAAAAAAATTAGTTATTTGTCCTTTGTTATTCCTATGTGCTGGCCTGTAAATCATAGAAAAGCTGAAGTCTTTATATGGAATAACTGAGTGAGTGATTACATAAAATGAATGAATAAATGATTCTAATGAAGTTCGAATTAAGTGGTTAAATTACTATAATCACTAGCTTGCTATGCTGTGATTTTACAAGTAATATGCAACAAAGTCATGGCTAGATATGATTAGTATAATGGGTTGTCATAAATATGCATGCTGTCCATATATACATTTATTAGATTTCGTTATTATCCTAGATGGGTTTGCAGTGAACATATCAACTGGAATGACTTCAATTCCCCCCGCCTCTATATCTATAAGTTCTAGTTTACTCTCTACTGGAGCTATTGTTGGAATTATTGGTGGAATTATAGGCGTAATATTTCTACTACTAATATTTACTGCTGTTTTCTTGTTATGTAAGTGGTATTAATACTGTGCATTGGCATACGAATATGTTATGTATGTGAAAATGTGACTACATGTATTTTAATGGGAAAATGGGGACTGTGTAACTTCGTCAAACGGGCCTGCAGATGTTTTTTTTGGCATCCAGATTTTTTGGTCTTACATACATACATACATACATGCATACATACATACATACATATATACATACATACATGCATACATACATGCATACATACATACATAAATACATACATACATACATATATACATACATACATGCATACATACATACATACTGCATGTATGCAAACAAACAAACATACATACATGCACGCGTGCATGCATTCATACGTGCATACATACATACATACGTACATACATACATCATACATACATACATACATACATAGATACATACACACACAGCCATACATTCATCAATCATGCATACTTCACAATATTATCTTTTTTATTTATTCATAGGTTGCAAGCAAAGTAAATCAAATGCAAAAAGCAGGTATAATTGTTTGCTTTTCTTTATATCAATAGCCAATGAAGTTTCTATTAATTGTATCTGTTATGTAAGGACAGGCTTGGATATATTCAATGTTAGCATGATGTCATAAATCATATAACAAAGCTGTATGAATATAGTACTGATACTATATATTATAATATAGAAATAGTACTCCATTTTGTAATAAAGGAAAAAGTTGGAGGATCCAGCTCTGGGAGATGCCCAAATATATTATAAATCAAACTAACTTTAACTTAAGTTTTTAGAAATTCTAACATTAATTTTATAAGGAAAGCATAATATAAGCTCACATGTAATTGTACCGTGTAATGAATGCCAGTATTTGTACATTGTACAGTAATAATTTATCAATAACTCGGTTGGGAGGAGTGGCCCTGGCCACCTCAGCCCTTCCCCCTCCCCTGGATTAATCGCTAGATATTGATATTAATGCTAGCCTCAACTATTATCATGTAGGAGTGTTGTTAATGTAACCCAGGAGTTGGAGTGTATTAATTCCAAAACAGGATGCGAAGGATCCAGGTGCTAGTTCCAAGTATCCTCTTCCTCCTCCTAAAGTTACAGAGCACAATGCTAATGAATCCGCTGCGTACAGTACTGTCCATTAAAATGTATTTAATGTTATCTCTAATGGCTACAATTGTCAATAATGTTTTAATTCTTATTCTATTGCATTTTTTAATGTTGTCAATTGTAACCCATTCACACTTTATTGAACAGTCAAATCAGATTATTTTTGCTCACGGTCTTGCCCCTTAGTAAGAATTAAAAGAAACAGGCAGCAACTTTTACTTGTGTTTGAATGAACAGGAAGCTTTAGCTGTACAGAACTGGGATCAGTCCCACAAAGCCTTGAGACTCTGTTCAAAACATGCAGATGCTGAAACATTTTTGTTTGTAAGAATTTAACCTTAGTTAATAATGCAATCCCTTGCACAGTCTTAGGCTGACCATACAAAAGTGTTTAGTGGCTGGTTTTAAAACAAAAACTACAGTGGTAAATTTGAAACTAGGCTAGTTCTAAATGCACATGCATTAAAAATCATTTTAACAGACAAAATGAGGATACATGCATGTACGATGTTTATTTTAATGTTTATTATAATGTTCACATAAAACAAACAATAATATCTGGAACATCACTTAAAAAGTATCTGTCTTATCATAAAGAGCCAGTAGAAGAGTTATTTTTTATGATCAACATAAACTGAAATGGAAGTTTAACAAAGTAATTAAGGAAGAATACAAAGTTTATGGAAGGACACAAGTTAGATGTGATGTACCTGTCACAATCTGAGATGGTGTGCCTTGTGTTCAAGCTATGTTTGTGTAGTGTAATAGAGGGCTGATTGGCTAATGCCCTCTCTCAGTGATTTGAACTTGTGAGTTTAGAAATTATTTATGTAATGAACAGTGACAACAAGCAATCTATTCTTAGCATCTCTTATGAAGACAGCATAATATTTAGTCCATGAACGAGCCAATCACCCAAATTTTGACTTAGAGTATCAATTGTGGGGAGTAATTCTTTCAGTTACAATTTAGGGGCAGGAGAGGTTGTGGTCTGCTGTATAATTGATTCTTATCGGAGCAAGTTTGATCCTAGTAGAACCTGTAATTGTCCGAGAGCACGAAGAGGCGCAGCTACGCGTAACGATTAGGTAAAGGGTGTCAATTGTGGGGGGCCGCCTAAATCAAGAGAAGAACCACGATTGCTCAGTGGGCGTGGTCAAGTAAACGCACAATAAATATAGAAAACTAGCTAAAGAAATCCCCCAAAATCGTGAACTATTCTCTAGTTGCCGGGGCAAAGTACTTGAGGTTAGTAAATAAGGTTATTAATAGTTGTATTCCAGCAACGGTAGTTAAGCAATAGCTGAGGTAATCATTGCTCAGTAGGATCATAGATAGTCGGATCCAATAGCACTAATAATCATACCCAAGTAAGTGTGTCCAGCTATCACTGTATTGATATATATAATATATATATATATTTATATACATATAAAATATATTACAGTTTTATGTGTTGCTGATGAATCTTCTAGAATTGCCAGTCAGTATGTAAGGTTTTTACTACTAGCATTACATAGCTACACTTTATTCCGGTTCATTTTAGCTAGCACAAAAAAGGTATAAAGTGTACACA
>WLWI01005587.1_pt1 | contig 10472 bp, 6 predicted proteins | sample 6701501 | NCBI WGS metagenome assembly WLWI01 (sample SAMN12718690, study PRJNA515312) | sponge metagenome | isolation source: marine sponge | host: Mycale hentscheli | place: New Zealand: South Island, Marlborough, Capsize Point | collected 2014-11-01
ATCAGTTGAACACATCACCTGCATCAGTTGAACACAATCACCTGCATCAGTTGAACACAATCACCTGCATCAGTTGAACACATCACATGCACCAGTTGAACACAATCACCTGCATCAGTTGAACACATCACATGCATCAGTTGAACACAATCACCTGCATCAGTTGAACACATCACCTGCATCAGTTGAACACAATCACCTGCATCAGTTGAACACAATCACCTGCATCAGTTGAACACAATCACCTGCATCAGTTGAACACATCACATGCATCAGTTGAACACATCACATGCATCAGTTGAACACATCACATGCACCAGTTGAACACATCACCTGCATCAGTTGAACACAATCACCTGCACCAGTTGAACACATCACATGCACCAGTTGAACACAATCACCTGCATCAGTTGAACACAATCACCTGCACCAGTTGAACACATCACATGCATCAGTTGAACACATCACATGCATCAGTTGAACACATCACATGCACCAGTTGAACACATCACCTGCATCAGTTGAACACATCACCTGCATCAGTTGAACACATCACATGCATCAGTTGAACACATCACATGCACCAGTTGAACACATCACATGCATCAGTTGAACACATCACCTGCATCAGTTGAACACATCACATGCATCAGTTGAACACAATCACCTGCACCAGTTGAACACATCACATGCACCAGTTGAACACATCACATGCACCAGTTGAACACATCACATGCACCAGTTGAACACATCACATGCATCAGTTGAACACATCACATGCACCAGTTGAACACATCACCTGCATCAGTTGAACACAATCACCTGCACCAGTTGAACACAATCACCTGCATCAGTTGAACACAATCACCTGCATCAGTTGAACACATCACCTGCATCAGTTGAACATATCAAAGAATATTTTGTAGTGCTAATTTCAAGATAGTTCAGTTTCAGTTGTTGTTCTTCTCTTCTTCAGAGACGTGATCCAGAGTTTTACAGATTAGGACTTGAAGGTATGTAAAATATTGTGTCATGTTTTGTTGGGTTTATGAATAGATGTATGCATACGAGTGTTGTTTTGTTTTGTAGTGCAAGCTACCAGTCGGCAGATTTGGACGGTGATCAACTTCCTGTTCACGGTTGTTGGTGCCTTCATGTTTGGCTACTTGGCTGCCTACTATGCTGGATTCAGCATTCCAGCAGTGAGTTGGATGCCTAGCTGCAACATTTTGCCGGAAAAATGGCGGTCTCGAACGAGACATTATCAAGTGTAACGCAATCGAATGTTGGGGATTTTTTGTTTTTATGTGTGCGTTTGGACGTACATATGCCATTTTGTACTTTGATAAGGTTTTTGTGTATCGATCTTTACCCGCATATACAAAAGACATTTGACTAATTCAAAGCAGTAAACGATTCCATTCCATTGGATGATGTGGGCAATGATCGATAAGCCAGAGGATTCTGTTCAGTGAAATTTGGGACGGGGTCAATCACCAATCTAACACAAATATGTGAGGGTCAAAGTACAAAATGACATACATATGTCCACACACACATTGTATATATAAACAAACAAATACAAATATCCCTGATTTTCAATTGTGTTACCTCGATAGAGCCTCACTCACTCGCCAATTATTTATCTATCTCTGGCATGATCTGAATGTTGTGGGACACAGTTAGGTCTTTACCAGGATTCATTTTCTTTTAGTGGTTGTTGTGGGTCATAGTTTGCCCTATGCAACAATATTGTTCTTCCATTGTCCTATGTGTATAAATGTAAGTCTTGTGTTGGTATTTCCAATACAATATGTGTGTAATAATTTGTGTGATCCAGCTACTACTCAGCTAAGGAATATCTTACAGCAAAGCTAATAGATGCAGTTTTTAGGCTTCCCCCCAGTTACTACAGCAGTAAGCTGGTTAACTGTGCGATGCTTTCTTGGTTTTTCATGTCAAATATTCACGGGTGAGTAGTTACTATGTCACTGACATCCTTTACCATATGTAATATCATAACTTCGCCGTTTTTATTTTTTAATTTTTAATTTTTTTTAGCTGAGTGTTTTTTTATTGGACCTTTGGATAGTCAGAATGGCTCATTTTTAATGACTAGATACTACAGAAGCAAGCACTACTCGAAAAAAAAATTGAAGTTAAGAAAGTATTCCATATTATTTGTTTTGGCTAAAATTAATTATCAATGGCTACCTACTTGTACGTTTATGAATAAATGGACTGAATGATGCCTTCCTAAACTAAGTGAATAGCTAGGAGCTAGAACATTAACGTCAGGTAGACTAAATAAAAGTAGCCTTTTTTGTTATTTTGCATAATTATAGATCATGGTAAAAATGAACTTTTATCAGATTAAAGGTTTAAATTTAAATGTGTTTCCTCGCACACAATAAAGTAAGTAAAATTCTTTATAAATACTATCAGAAGAGCATATTAAAATAATTTAGGGGTTAATGTGGTAGATTAAGTGTGTTGTTTATTGGTAAGGTGTCATCGTGTGTGTGTGTGTGTCCAGTGTGTATGTATAGGGCTTATAGGAGGTACAGCGGTGTTCTTTGCTGACTTGTACTTCCTGGTTAGAACAGATCTCATATCTCCTACCTATGGCCAGGACAAGAATATGAAGAAAAAGAAAATAAATAAAGAAATTAGCAAAGAAAAGAAAGATTAGTGTGTGTATCATTTGTTATGTTCTTCTTTGTTTGTTTGTAATCATAACCAACCTTATGCTAGCCAACTCACTGTTCAGTTTTATCACTTGAAAACTTTCTCTATTTAAATGTAAGCCAGGAAAAATACAAGCACTCAACTAGCCTGTGTGTGTGTGGTCTAGGGGTTGTGTCCTTGGGTCAGGGCCAGAGGTCCTGAGTTTGAGCCCCACTCTGGCAATTTTCCATCTGTTTTTTTTTCCCCTTCTTCCTCTGCATCCCACCAGTCCACCCAGCTGTGATTCAGGACCTGGCATTAGCTGGGGCGCAAATTTAAGGCTTTTTCTCATGAAACAGCAATGGTCCAGGTGGGACTTCAGGTGCCCACACCACTTGCTGTGAGGAAAGGCCTGTTGTCCTGTGAGTTCCTAGCCCGGCTCCAGGAGCTTTGCTTACACGGCTCACAGTGCCTGTTCAGTGTGCTGGCATCCTGGCTCTGCCAGGTGCACATGACCGCCTAGTGGCAGCAAGAGAATTTGCAAAAAAATTTTGCATTGTGTGTGCGTGGTGTGTGTGTGTGTGTATGTGATGAAAGCTGCATATCCCTCTTTAAATGAACTCTGCTCAACTAAATTATACTTCAGAAACAGGGATAAAAATAAGTAAAATACTTGGTTGGTTCAAGTGTTTGTTTTAAAAAGATGGACGTGCCTGTTCTTGCCATCTCCTTCAGTCTTGTGCCCAATCTTTAGCTTTTCTGCAGTTTCATGAGCAATTCTTCGCTCGTTGGCTGACAGAGATGCAGGAAGGTGGCAGTCTTGTTGTTGGCTAGATGCAAACTCCATCACTTCTCTCACAGTCCTGTCATCCGTGTCCAACGTGACGTCTCCAACATCCTCTAGCTTCAGTTCCATGTGCACACCATCTCTCTTGCGATAATCAGAAAACTCCGCCCAAAACTTCCTGAATGTCTCTTGGACTACGGAAGCAGAAGAATCGGATTTATTTACAGCAAAGGTTGCTCCCTCTGTGACGCTGTGGGATTCTGGAATGACTATCAGACCATTAGCAAAGAGCTGGCTGATGTAGGTGGGTAGTCGGGCCTCCAGGGCGTTTTCCATCTCCCATTGCAGCTGCTTGTCAGTAGATCTGCACACAATTCTGACAGGAGTGAAGCCCTCGGGAGGAAAAGCAGATGGCACCAGGAGATGCTCATAGTTGAGGATACCTGAATCTCCTTCCTGGCTCTGAATTATCTTGGAAATCTTCTGGAAGACTTGGATCAATCTTGGCAGGTGTTCCTTGGCAGCAAACTCACCACACAGCTTCTCCCACTTTGAGGCTGGGAGAAGGGCTGAATGACTTATGAATTCCCTGAATAAAGTGTCGGCTGAGAGTTCCTCTATGTGTGCCGTGCGTTTCTTGTGAGTCTTAATGAAGTCTGCCAGTAACTGTACAATGTGGAAAGTATGGATGCAGCGATAGCAGTTGCCTTTCAAACGGTTGGCCTTTAAGATTTGAACAACCATTTCTATTACAGCTCCAAAATTGGTGCTCGAAACCACACCTCTGATGATGTCCTTCACTTTCTGTAGGAAAATGAGGCCAAAGAAAGCTCTCTTACTCACTTGATCATCTCTTTTCAGCAACTTCTCCAAACTCTGTGTGCTTGATGATTCAGTGCACAATTTCAGTGACTCTTCAGAATCTACCATGGCAAAGATAATGTCGTATTCAATAGTGGAGTGGGAAAAGAAAGACATCTTGACTTTAAGCCTTGGGCAACGAGAACTGTATCCTTTGTGCAAGTGAACGATACCGCATTCTGCCAACCTATCAAACATCCTTTCCATGCATTCCACCGGCGTGAAAGTGGGAGGGGCCATAACTAACATGTCCACATCACTCTGCCTCCCAAAGCAGTAGGACCCAAAGACGCGTACCAGAACAGCAGGATTCTCATCGAATCCTATGAGTTTCCCAAATTGCTGTGCTATGAAATCGATTCCAATGGCTGCTGCAGAGTAATATTCTGAGGATGCAAGCTCACCGCATCTTGACAAAAATGGGAGGAGTTCTGTGCTGGAGGACAGCATATCACTAGCAGAGTTCATCCCTGAAGCATCAATGATCTCAAAATGGATGCCCGTGTTGTTGGACTCTGCAAATTGTTTGAAGGCTGCAACGTTGTCCTCGTTGTCATCCCAGAGTCTTACTCGTTTAACTTGCGGGAATTTCTCCAGCAATCTCTTCAGATACGTGACTTTAAATACCGAGTTATCTTGTGTGGAAGGCCAATCGTCAGGTTTGAATACAATGACGTCTGGCCTTACATTATACATGTCAAGTACATGTCGCACACCACTCTCCGTTTTCTTTTTTCTGGCCGTCAAGATGATTGTTGCTGATGAAGCGCTATTGTGGTGTGTACGATAAGTTTCCAGAACTGGTCCAGGACCCACCACCACAGGGGGGAGGAGAGACTCCGCCTTGCCCCACCAACCTTTATGGGGCCACTCCTGCCCTGTGGCTGCCTTGTATGCCAGCTTCCCGGGCTCTGGGTATGGAGAGTCAAACAGAGTGCCGTCAAAGTCGAAAATTAAAAGCTCTGTCACCGGTTGAGTGCCAGTTGCAATAGACACAGATTCATCTAATTTAGGAGGTGTGGCACTGTCTTTGAAAGAAAGATTGAGTAATCTTGGAGCCACTTGATTCACAAAGTTTTCCTTGGAAAGAATTGGGAAATATTCTGTAGCATCATCATCTGATGCTTCTTTGACTGCCACGCCCACTGTTCCTTCCAATACCAGGGGGTTTTGCAGCTGCCTAGCAGGATGTGATGCAAGCATGGTGTTGGAATATTTGGGAGCTGAAGAAGGGACAGTCGAGATGGTGATGTGAGGATGTTCATTGCTACAGGAGATTCCATTGGGCATGTCAACCTCTACAGCTTGCACTTCGCCATTATCGCCAACACCCCAGACAGTTACAAACACTTTCTTTCCCATTTTCAGCGTCTTCAAAGCCTCAAAATTTGGTTTGTATATGAGTGTCGCATGTTCGGCATAGACCACAGGATGGGTTGGAGCCACGGCAGAGACCAGCTCCCACTCAGCTGCAGGAGTGAGAAAAATTCCAGTGAATAACAACTCTAGAGAAGCGGACGACTCCACAACTCTTTCGGGCAGCTTCCCCGATTGGGTGCTGCAGATGTCCAGTATAGATAGCGGCAGAGGGAGTCTGTTAGCAGGGTGAACGTCAGATGATTTAGGATAGGCCAATGCTGGAGGGACCAGAACTGAGTCTTCATCTTCTTCCCATCTGTCCGTGTAATCCTTGACAGCAGCGAGAGTTAAGCCGTGGACGTTTCTGGAGAGGTAGCAGCTGACGATGTTCAAGTTGGGATGGGGGATCTCCACAATGCTGTACTCTAGTCCCAGCATCTGACTCAAGTGCACATATACTTTGTACTCCCACTTCATGGAGTTAGTGTTGTCCACGATGACCAACCCATGTCCGTCTGCGATTGCCTGAATAAACTGCTTGCAGCAGTGGGCGTGTGCCTCAGGAAGACGCTTACGGTCAAACTGGTAGCCCTCTGGTTTGCTGGTAGAGAAGTAGCTATCAGAGCTGCAGACAATTCCATCAGGACCACAGCAGTGTGTGGCCAAGTAAGACTTGCCGCTGCCGGGAAGTCCCCTCAGTATCACAACTCTGGTCTTGAGGGAGTTCTTCTTGAATCTGTCATTCCTCAAGTTCTCCTTCACTAGTTGGCCCACAGCATTTACAGAGTGGTCAAACTTTAAAACGTCCTCAGGCCTTAGCTCTAATTCCCTGGATACTTCAATGCCACTAGCTTTCAGAATGGACATCATTTTGGAGAAGAGCGAAGGGATAGCAGGAGAGAGATGCAAGACAGAGTTCGATACATCATGAAGTCGAAGAAAGAATCCATCTTCTTGCTTAGGCTCTCTCATAGAGCACAAACATAGGCCCTCAATTTTCTGTTTCCCGAAGTACGTGTTACTAAATCCAGCGTACAGTTCTCTCCGAATAACCTTGGTGTCTATGGTACGCTGGAGGGGGCGTGACATCTTCACAAGTGTCATGTGCGGTGTGTAGACATCATAGTTGCCTGGAGTCTTCAGTCCGGCATCTTGCAAACGCTCAATGAGAAGATATGAGAGTCTGTCCAGAGCTTTGTTGGGCTCAACTTTGGCATAAACCAAGCGATCCTGAAAATTGTCCACTCTATTCACAACAATTTCTGTTCCCTTTGGGACGTATTGGGACAGATATTCCTTCGTCTTTTCCATCACGCCTTTAGCGATGTCAATATGTTGCTGAGTCTTCAGCTGCACCATGCAAACAGTGACGTGGAGAGCAGTCACCAACACACAGCCCTCGGACAGGTCTGGAATACCTTCCAAAATGTGGTTTTGCACTTTCTCTGCCTGGGCAGTTATGCTCTCGTCTCTGATGCGAAAGCAAATGAAATGTGTGGGCCTTTCTTGCGTATTTTTGTAGTGAATTGTATCAGAGTTTGCAGCATCAGTAGAAGTTGATGTCTCGGTCACACTATCTGAGTGAGCTTCAGAGTGAGCTTGGATGACATCTTGGATCAATTTGCCCCCACGTGACCCAAACACATTGTCCAATTGCTTCGTCTTATCCCACACGATCTCGTCCAGGTACTTGAAGTACTGGATGCGGTGCTCCGGTACTGCCAGCACGTTGGGAGCTAGAGTGGCCAAGTCCTCCCAAGTGAAGGCTGTGAATGGCTTCTCAATGATCCCAACGAATCGGTCCAAGTAACCCACGCAGAACTTCTCTGTCGGTAGGTCAATGTCCCATTGAATACGTTTGATGACGTCTGCAGCAGTGCGCATCGAATGCTTCTTTGCTGCATCTTTTTCTGGTAGGATTGATTTCTCTGAGCTTCCTTTCTTGGATGCTGCATCTGAAAGAACATTCTTTTCAGGGCTGCCATTTTGATGACTAACTGTATTCTGAAGATCGCTGGTCGTGGACGGTTGTTCTACACTGTCTCCATGATGATCACGAGACTGGGCGGAGCCTGGGTGGTAGTTCTTGCATTTGCTGCCAAACTTGCAAGTTCCCTTGGCAAAGAATCGACAAACTGGCTTGGTAGACTTAGAAGGCGATTGTGTGGGCGTGGCTATTGGAGGTGTGGAGGATACGGAGTGGGGATGTCCCTCAATCCACTCTTTGGTGGCTGTCAAAATGTCGAACAAAACTGGCATACCAGCCATGTCTCTAATGGCCGATCTGATGTGTCTGTCCAGTCCTAAACCATTCAACTGATGCGAGATAGATATGTCTGGAGTCCGAGTGGGATATTGATCTAAACACAATAATAATACAACAATAATAATATATATAGAGAGAGCTATTATAACTATAAATATATACAACATAATGTATATTATAACTTGCTCACTAGGAAAAAAAAGTGTCTGTCATCTTACCATCTAATGTGAGGGAAAGTAAAGTAGTTCCTTTCACGCTGTACTTGATGAGACATCTTCCATTTTCCTCCACAGCTTCTAATTCCTCAGGGAAGATGCTTTGAACAGTGTCCACTTCCTCTTTCCAAGCAGAAGTCGCCATATTACTAGATAAACTACAAAGAATTAGGATTGATGTTGTAGATGGTAAGTGCTATAGCTTTTTGGTGAAGTTGTCGTGCGCGTTAATAAATACCCAATAACTGACAATTTGCTCACTGTGGTGCAAGACATGGAACTAAACAATTCCAGACCGAATAATGACGCAGCTTTTGAGTGCGCAACGACAATTAATTCAAGCTAGCCAGCCCCGCCTACTTTTAGACTCCACACCCATATAGCCCAGGAAAAAGTTACGCTCCACTTTAAAAGGCATGCGCGCTTAAATAAGATTCTCTTTTAGCACGTGGCCCCGATTCAAGATGGCTACTAAGGTGAAGAAAGATGCAAAGCCCAAGGATAGTAAGAAGCCAAAAGTTGTCAGTTCAACTGCAGGTATTAGACCAAGTTGTATTAAATTCAATATCATGTGGGTAATTTTTATCGTAGCAGCTAAGAATGTTAAGGGTAAGGATCTTGCCAAGGCTAAAGCAGATGCTTTGAAGGCCAAAAAGGCAGTCATGAAGGGGAAATATACTACAATACAGAAGAAGGTGCGGACAAAGGTGGCTTTTTATCGCCCCAGGACCTTAAAGAAGCCACGCACACCCAAGTACCCTCGCAAGTCTGCTCCACGTAGAGCTAAGATGGATCATTACTCCATTATCAAGCATCCTCTGACCACTGAGTCTGCCATGAAGAAGATTGAGGACAACAATACGCTTGTGTTTTTGGTTAACTTGAAAGCCAACAAGCCACAGATCAAGCATGCTGTCAAGAAGCTTTACGACATTGATGTCTCCAAAGTGAACACTCTTGTCAGGTAAGGGGGAATTTAAAATGAGATGATTAATTCTGGGCGTGCAAGATTTTTGTCTGCATCTGTATTGGTCTAGACAGTGGGAATACTTACATAGGAGTTTTGTTTGTGTAAAAATTGTGGCTAGAAATTGTCTTCTACAAACAATTGGCCCATTATTTTCATCCATTGGCACACTGAACTGTGTCTAGAATAGAAAGCTGAAGGTGAAATCTTAGCATATACAGAACTGTGGCTTTGCTGGTTCTGTTGTGCAGATTTTGGCTACTGAATTTTACCTGTTATCGAGTCAGTCTTATACCTACTGTTTGATATTACATCATTCTTGTTTCTGTTAGACCTGATGGTCAGAAGAAGGCATATGTGAGATTGGCGTCAGACTACGATGCATTAGATGTGGCAAACAAGGTCAGACTTCACACGTGTTAGCATTGGATGTGTTTTAATGATCATTTGCTGTTGTTGTTTGTAGATTGGGATCATCTAAACAAGAACTTCATCTCATGTTTCGTGCTTCAATTTTTTTTTTTAAAGTATAATTGAACCAAAAAAAAAATTTACTGCTGTAAGGATAGATCAACTTCCTTTGAAACATGCATAAATTGCTGGTGTCAATGAGGTGCTCCAGTAATAGGTAAGGAATAGGCATGATACCTGGATGAAGCTAGCCAATCAAACCTTATGTGATGATGGGCTATATAGCTACCTATAAATTGTGCTGTGACTAATATAAGAGCGTGGCCAGAGATACTGTTGGGATGGCAGTCACTTCACATGGACAACCAATTTACTGAATTCATGCTACATTTTCACTTCCAAATAAAATATTTCTTGTTAAAAAAAAAAAAAGAGTAATAAATAGGGTAGTATAAAAATCAACACTAGTTCAATAAGTAGCCCTTCCACCTGTGATGTCGAAACAGAATCCAGTGTTGAAGCTTGCCTCCTTGGACAAAATGAACTTGCTTATACTTGCAATTTCATCAATCCTGCAACATCTGCAAGGCAGCACAAACACAAAAATCAGAGGTAGGAGTGACGTGGGAAAGTTTTACCTCTTCATTGGAATCTTGTCAGTCATGTACTTGACTTGAGCTGGGTCCATGGCCTCCACCATTGCTGTGCGAACTACCGCTGGAGCTAGGGCATTCACGGTGATACCAGTCTCTGCATACTCTTTCCCCACAGACTTGACCAGGCCTATCACGGCAGCCTTGCTGCAGCTGTACGCACACATACCTGCATTGCCCTGGGGGGGGGGGGGGGGGGGGGGGGGGGGGAAAGTGGGGAAATAAAAATTTTAAGAGGTAAACAACACAAAATTGCTCCCAATAATTTCCACCTTGTCCTTTTGCA
>WLWI01005589.1_pt1 | contig 10467 bp, 5 predicted proteins | sample 6701501 | NCBI WGS metagenome assembly WLWI01 (sample SAMN12718690, study PRJNA515312) | sponge metagenome | isolation source: marine sponge | host: Mycale hentscheli | place: New Zealand: South Island, Marlborough, Capsize Point | collected 2014-11-01
GCATGATGTTAGAATGTATTAAGGAAACATGCGACGGGAGAGGGTTAGGGGGGGGGGGGGGAGGAAAGATTGCGTATTAGAGTACGAGAAATGGGGGAGGGGTTATTTCATAAGAATTGCAAGTGGAATAATAAAAGTTCCAAATTTTGTATCAGTTTTTCTTGGAATCTAATAATGAGAACAACAATATTTTTTTTTACACACGGGTAAACCTTTAAAAAAAAAATGAACTGCACCACAATTTAAATTTTTTCAATATCTTATAAAAAATGCGAATAAATCATTAAGTAATATTGAAATGAATAAGAACTCATTGTCTTGCAGTAGAGTATCGGCTAGGCTAGTAGTGCACCAATTACGGAGCTCCAACTTACCGCACCACTCCAAAAAAGTGCTACAAAGTTTTATAACTGGCCCCGATATTCCTCCAGATTCGCTCTAAAGTTAGTGAGTGGCGCCTTCGGCAGGTACTTTGTCCTAGTATTGTAGTGGAGAATCCCCTGTAAGTATACAGTAGTAGTAATCGTGTATAACAACCATCAACAAAAAACAAAAAATTGCGTTGGCAGTGTGCGGTTACCCTTAACAGTTGCCCAGTAAAGGGAAGTGCCCGTATCCTAGAGGTCCAGATAAGGGAGGTACTGTATTAAAACTCATACATGAAATAGCTGCTGGGCTAGCTTGCTATCATAGCACTATTGAGTGCACCAACATTGTTGGTAGGATTTGAAAATTGTATTGCATTAGAAATTTTGTTTCAATGTGTCTTCTCTGATGTTTGTGTTTTAGACTTGGAGTAGATGTCATGTATCACATCATTCCAGAGATGAGTTTCGAGCCAGATGAAGAACTCCTATATATGGTGAGTTAGTGGGAATTACTAACTGCTATTTTTCATATTTTTTAATTCGCTCCTACCTTACCTCGTTATAAATAATCGCAAGTTTATTTTTTTAATGGAGCTCTAATTTCAATTATTATCAGCTTTTACTCAAATGTAATTCCACTACTTTGGCAAATTGAATTCTTCAGCTGAATGCCGTAACCACTTTCGTCAGTGGGTAAGCCGAAACACTTCCATATTGGTGGTATATTACCACGCTTCCCAATAAGCTATTGCCTGACTGCCATGACTAAGTATACTTAATGTACAATCACTTCTCCCTTATTCTATTCTATTATCTTGAATCTGATATACTGCCAGTAGCTCCAAGTCCCCAATAACTTGAAAGTCAGATTGTATTCTTGTACAAATCTTAAGATTACGTATGCATAAAAGTTCAGATAAGGCAAATTAAGAGTAAGTATTTTAGTGGAAGTAAGTTCCATCTGGGAAAGAAAAAAAATTAATTTTCTGCTTGATGAGACATCTCTATTTTAATAGCCGTTTTGTTATTGTAATAGCTGTTTCAGTTTAAGCTTTATTGTAACAGCTGTTTCAGTTTAAGCTAATGTGTCGCATGACGGAATCTAGTTACTTATTATATAATTGTTTCACATGTAGGCTGAAACATTTCTGGAGGAGTGTCGACAGAGGGAGCTGAAGGAGTAAGTCTCACTGCCACATTCTACAGTTCACTGATGTCACAGTTTGGCATAAACCACAAGAACATCACTGACAAATTGTCTGGCATTATTATTGTACCAACATTCTAGAAGTTAAATCTAATTTTTATTTTGCATCAATATGTAATTGCACATCATTCTAATACCAGTAATATAAGAGAGGAGAGACACATGTGGTTAACTGAGACTGATTGCTGGCTGGTGCAGCATTTGTGAACTTCATGGTGAAATGTTCAAAAGTGACTGATTGTTTGGGACTGACCAGATAGAATATTAGTCGGGGTGGAACAGTTGCACTCGCGGCAAAAATTCTATCAGTAATACCTGGAGAGAAAATACGCCAAGTACAAATTTATGCGACTAATAAGCTATACACTTCCAACTCGCAATCACTTGTATAAATTATATTAATTAATTACTACTTACGTGTTCTCGTAAGTTATTGGGGTTCTGTTCACTGTGAAGTTTAAGGTTTAAGCCCAGCTGTATATGACAAACAAAACCTGTTGTGACAGTCTGTTTCAATACACAATCACAAGTTAGTACCTTATTATATAACCTCCAGTTTTCCAGCTCTAGCAATTTCTCTATCCTAGAACGAGTCTGCAACATAGAGTGGAATTACAATAATATTGAATATTTAATGCACATACACAAATTTAAGCTCCTAAAATGGACAAAAACAGTGGCTAGCTTGTAATAGTATACATCCTTAATTGGTAAGACTAGTTGGCACTAGGCCATTCATATCTACATAAACCAGGTTAGGGTACTGGCCATACTCACCCTTTTATTAAGATAAAATGCTGCTGTGAAGGACAGGCCAAGTGTACAGCAGCAACACAAACATCCCACTAGCAAGCATTTCAAATTTAGTGGAATGCTTTTGGAGACTATTTCATTGAGTCTGTTTATGGTAGACTGGTATTCTTCGACAGCAACCTACATCAATAAAAATATTGAACCAAAAATTTAGCTGCTTGTGCAAAATAACATGGCTTAAGCTGCACTGGCTTAATAATAAACGTGTATATATTTAATTTTAGCTTCCATCTACTATAATTATAAATTTATATCATGACATGGCTAACCTTTCCAGTGAGTGAAGAAGGGAATTCGTCATCAAATCTACTACTCAGTCCAAACCTAAACATAACAATTTTATATCAATAAATACTCTTTCATTAGCGACACGTACAGAGTAGTGGAACCAATTCCTCGAACTTTGATGGGATCCGGTACGACCAGTGGCACCTGTGCCTCAATAATGCATTCATCAAATCTGGAAAGTTTTTCTACAGGAGTGGATTCTTCTCTTGTATAGCTGAGGATTCTAACATCCGCCTCAACCGGTTCTGGGTTGTGGTCTCGTCCTTCTTGGTAACGACGACCAGCGAAATCTAAAGCCATCTTTGCTTATGTCACATGACACTTGGATTAAAGAAGTAATAAGCATGTGACATACTAATTTATCACGTGACAGCAGAGACATTTGCTGCGCTTTTTACGCGAAGCAGTTAATAAGTTCGGTGGACAGTTGAAGAAAATGGTGGGTGAAGTGCAGAATTCTGAATTTGACTAGATATAAATTTTATTGCAGGATGGTGCTGCACTGCCGTCGGTAGTGTCTGACAGAAGTAGCGGTGAATACAGAGTACACGACCAGATTAGAAATGGGTAAGGTAAAACTGTAATTACTGTGTTGTTGAAATTGGTCGCTGTTAACATTTGGCGTGTATGTGGATGTGTACACATTGTAGTACATGTAAATAAGTTTTCAATCTGATCCATTTGCATACTCCCAACTGACCACAATGACTAGTTTTTGCATTTGACGATCCTTTTCCAACAAGTGCAATATAACCTTTAATTTTTATCTTGGTTCACAATGTATTTGGAGGAAGGTGAGGGCGTAGGCGCTTCCTGGGAGGAGCTTGAGTGGCAAAGCTCCTCCCACTAAGCAGCCTTGCAGAGTTTACTGTATCCTCGGGCTGCTTGCTAGGCTGACACTGTCTTACCTAATCATCCGCCATACTGCTGTCTTGCTGGGTGGATGTTGTCTGCCCTCTGTTTATAGTCTCGCTGGGCAGACGCTGTCTGCTCTTTAAGCCTGGGATGCTGTCTCTATCTAATACCATGGTCTGACACTGTCAGCCATAGGTGAGCCTCATGGAGTGGGGCCGAGTGCTTACCAGACAACAGGTGACGTTGTCACTTAAGTGTCATGCTGGGGCTGACGCTGTCTGCCCCTTTAGGTGACATTGTCATTGCAGTCGTATGGCTAAGTCTTGGTGTGAGTCCTTTCTTGATAATGATGCTCTGATGTTGAGTGCCACCTCAAGCCTCAGTGAACCAGCCAGTGGGTCTGGCCAACCATTTGACAGGTGCATATGGCGTATCACTGCTAGGTATGATCTTGCTGTACCATGGCATACCCTCTGTGAGATGTCTGCCAGCACGTGCAGTTGTTCACTTGCTGGTAAGGCTGGTAAATGGAGATCGCTGCGAAACTATAGAAATGCCGTCTGTGCTGACGTAGTACTTCTGGGAACTCATTGTCAGGCGGGCAATAGCCACACTTGATGGTCCAGGGTGAGGATAACTTTTAGCCTCAACGGGACTGGGGTAGGGTCCAGGTCCGCCAGTGGGGCTGTGGGTGTTAGATTGTGCTAGAAAGAAAAAACATGCATCTGAGGAGGTGCTTAATGATGGGGTGGGGTAGTTGCTTGACAGTGACATTAAGACCTGAACCACGGCCATGTTATCACAATGGACCATCACATGCTTATTCTGCCACTGCCTGCCCCAAATTGCGCAAGCAGCTACTATTAGTACTAGCTCTTTTATAGCTATCTGCTGATTGACCCGTGAAGATGGCGATCATCTGGGTGGACTGGCATGTTCCGGTAGGCATTCTGGATATCAAGTTTAGCCATCAAGGAACCCTGTCCTGACTTCACTATAAGCTTGACTGCTGCATCCACCATCGTATGCTGTAGCGGGCACAAATCTTTTGGGATCCCACTGTTTACGCTGTTATCTGGTGGGTAGGACAGGTCAGTAATCAGGCGCCAAGTACCCAGCTTACTTTTCTTCGGGATTACGCCGAATCCATTGACCACCACTCCTGGTATTTCCTCAACATTGATTGGAGCAATTCTCCTGCTACCAGCTCAGTCTGTAGGTATTCATCTACTGGAGCTGGGTTCTCTAATGCTGAGCACATGTTCTTCACTGAACCTTTCTTGTGTTCTATTCTTCCCTTAAACCCTATATGAAAACCTGCAGTCATGCCACAGTAGCTATGAACTCCCTATCTGGATGTTCCTCTAAGGTTTGCAAGGGTGTATGATAATGTGTGCATAAGGTTTTTGCGTGAGGTTCTGTTATCCCGTCCACCTCCCTCTTCGAAAGGGCCGCGGGGGACTTGAGTGGAGTAGACTTGTTCAGGCAGCGTGGCTCCCGATGCTGCCATGGCAACCAAGACAGGTATGCTAGTATGTGCACAATGTACTGCGGCAGTCATCCCTGTTCCACTTAATACAGATGGGTGGGGCCTTCGGGTACATTGAAAGCCTCTCTTTACCCGTGGGTGATGCTCCTTTGCTGGCAGATCGGGGCTCCACTGAGACTAGCCTAGCCTGCTGGTGATATGGATCAATTGAGAGACAGTCACTGCTCTCCCTCCTTGCTGCCGCCCAGTTAAAGTGCTGCGACCACAATGCCTGGTCCACCCTTGCCCAAATCTGGAGATTCATGGACGCAGCTAACGTTCTGAAGTGAATATCGTACGTCAACCGCGGGTTGCCTTCACAATTGTTTGCCGCCTTGGTGATCATAGAGGAGTAGGCCAGCAGGTCGCGAAACCTGTGTGGCTGCCTCACTGCGAGTACACTCATGAGGGAGTAGAAGCACGCTTCCCACTGTGCAATTGTGGCGATCTGCTTCACCTCTGTTCCTTCCTTGCAGTGCTTCTGCAAGGGTTGGTTCCGGGGTGCCCAGATGAAATGGGAGCAGGCTGTTCAGGTCCACGAATTCGCCTTTCCAGATCTTTGCGCGGATCTTCAATGGAACGGGAGGTAATGAGCAGCTCACCACAATGCCCCGCCCTCCTCTGGCTGCTGCTGGAGTTGGTTACTGGACACACCCAGCGGCATGTCAACCGGGTTGAGGACTCCAGATCAAGTTGGGAGTGAGCTCATGGTGTGCGTACCTGCTGTGTCGGACGCCTGTGGTGGAAGAAACGCTGAAGGTCGGCATGCCTGCACTGCGAGGTTTACTGCTGGTGGGAGTTCACCCCAACCGCTGGGGTTGGACCAGTGATGGGAGATTGCAAGTTAAGTGTAAACAGGTTTGACTGCGCTGTACCTGCTACAAGTGACCCGACACACCAAGGCCTAATATTGCTGGGGCTGCAGCATTGCCTGAGCAACTAAGGTACGGAGCATCTGAGCTAGACCCCGCCAATCCACTGCACTCGCCTCCTACAAGGCTTCGGCTTTGATTGGGACGTGGCGAGTAGGCTGCACTCCCCTGTATACGCTCCATTAGGCACCTCGGCTCCTGCGTAATTGGCTTCAGGGCCGACTGCACCGTGGTGTGGCATTCATGAGGCCTTGGACTGCCCGTGCTTGTCTCTGGTCCAAACCCCCCCCCCCAAAGACAAGTCAATAGCTGGAGGGGTGTCATCGCACTCAGAAGTTATCCAACTGATGAAGCTCAACCATAGCTAAAGAGTTGCAAGAAGAAAGATGAAGCCGCTTACAAGTCTGCCTAGTGAAATCGCACACGCAAGGTCCAGCTGTAATATTGTGCATGCCTACGCCCGGCCCACTGCTCCCTCTATAATATTATTTACGTTTTGTTGAACAAACATCTAAAGTGTAACAAGTATTGTTGCAGTGGAAGACAAAGGCACCCAAAAAAAAATTTTTCTACTTCTGTAGTCGTGTTCTTATGGCTGGAGGTGTTTTATCTGGCTAAAGATTAGCATTATCTTGACCATGTCTATAACCTTTAGTTTTTGGTTTGTTTTTGTTGTTGTTGTTTTATTTTATTTATTTATTTTGTTGTTGTTGTTGTTGTTTTGTTCATTTACTAACTTGGCCATTATTAGTCCAGGTTTTTTGTTGGGGTAATTCCTATATAACAGTGTTTATGCATTAAAATAAGATTAGAATTCAATTGTTCCAATTGCAATCCATATTTTGAAGTTACCTTACCATATTTAAAACTCTGTCTGACCTGATTGTGTGTGTGTGTCTTACCATATTTAAAACTCTGTCTGACCTGATTGTGTGTGTGTGTGTAGTCAAGTACAAGCTAACCAAGGGCTCGAACCTGTCCACCCTCTAGAACTCTCTGAGAGGAATGTAAGTGATGGTGGGTAATTTTAAAACACAAAACTCTTTTTATATTAGTATACCTTCAAGCATTAGCACCCTCGGTGCATAACCACTTGATTTTTAAATAAATAATTTTTCTAATAAAAGTTATGCCCTGCTAGGCAAAGCCATATTCACAAGATTTTTATGTCTGACGTAGTTCGCAGCAAACAAAGAAGCTATGTTGTTTAAAATCCTGAGAGATACTCAAGGTCTGCATGCACCCCTGAGACTGCAGATGGAGAGAAAAATCACGTCCAAGGTTTGATAGTTCCAATTGTTGTAGCCATTGTTCATGTGCTGGGACGATTCTTCTAGGTTCAAAGATTGGCCCCTTTGGAAAGTTCTATGTTGTCTTTTGATGTTTTGACTGGCAATTACATGTCACTCTCCATAGAAGATGCTTTTAGAGGTATATTTTATTGTGATTAAGTTATTCCATATATAATATTACCCTTTACTGAGTTCGTGTGTGTGTATTCTAGCTGAATCTGAGGTTCCCTTCTCATTTGATGTTCATGGTGCCATGGAGAAGAGACTAAAACTGAAATAGAGGTAGCTATGTAATCTTCAGGTGTGGAAAACATCATTCATATTGCATGCAGTATTATATCCTAATCTTCAAAATGCATGGAATTTTTTTAGTAATATAGTAATATGCAATCATTTAAAGCAAGTATATATTAGTACTTATGGCATGAGTCAGAGTGTGATATGGCAAAATATTTCATGGGCGGGCTAATTTATTTTCAAGAGCCAGAGGCAAGTGAAAATAAATCCTGAGAGTATTTGCCCTCAGTTTGACAAATGACTTGACTGAACATCTACAAGTGTGCATGTAAGATGTCTGTTCATCAGCACACATGTCCAGTTGGAAGTAATGCTTAGCCACATGTAGGAGTATGACCACTTCATGTAATTATCCAACAAACTAATCCGATTAAGACAACTACTATCGCTTGCTGCTGCGTAACCGTTCTGTTCCTTAAAACTCAATTGGTGAAGATAATCTGCCGTTAAATTAGTTCCACATGAAACAATGAGCTGGCCATTGTTCCCTCTACAAATAAAAGATAATGGAAGAAAGACAATGGTATCACAACACCATAATGGGAAGCCATACTGTTCCTGCAAGCTTTTTGGGATTGAACCTGTTTATTAGCATTGTGTGGTATAGTCTACTAAAGTGAAACGTGTGTAGGCAAGCATTTGAGTGAGTGCTTATGCTTAGAACTAATGAAGACAGTTGGCTTCACTGACTTTGAGGATATAATATGCTTATATTATGTTAGTTTATATATAACCAAGCATATATATTATGCTTGGTTTAATCTAATGTAGTTCACTTAGCATACAAGTGCCACTGTACCAAGATTAAAGTGAGTACAATAATGTAAAGTGCAGAAAGTGCCAGTTTTAACTATGATATCTAATACGTAATGGCTATGATGTTAAGTTTTAGTTTGGAAGGTGACTGCTCTCTCTCTCTGCTTCCCTCAAGTACGGCCTTGATGGTTGGTTGTTGTTGTCGCTTTATGTAAATAAATCTCCTAAAATTGGTGCTATGAAATTTACAGGCACTTCTGTTGGTGCTAATTATCAATAAAATCAGAGTAGCTAGCCTCACACTTCTGTGTGTGCCGTTAATGCTCTATCTTTTCTCAGCTAGTAACAGTGTATAGAAACAATGTAATGCACAGTTTGACTGGACCTATAGAGGTAGTGCCCTTATTATGCAATTACAAGTTATGTTTCTAAAGATCACAATTGGATGACACGCTGCCTGGTGTAGTAAGTTTCCATGAAGAGTTCCTGCCATTGTTGATGTAAATATTATTTTAGTTAATATACTAGATCAGGTCTCCTGTAGGTGTGCAACTAATAAGCAATCAATTGAGGATCTGAAGTTCTAACTACAATAAGTATTTCAAAATTAAAAATTCTAAATAATGTAGAAAAGTCTGTGTGAACTGAAGCAACACTACGTATATAATTGTAACAGCTATTATTGTTGCAAATACATACTAAATACAGTATTTGCTGCCACATCATTGCACAGTGACTCATGGTTCTCTGATGAAAACCTAAAATGTGGCACTTTGTCATAAAATTAATATAAATCGTATGAATGTATAGTTTGGTGTACACTGTGTTTAAAAGAGATCATAACAAATAAATAAACCAATGATTGGAGAACAGTTGATACTGACAATGACATACATTAAATAAAAACATGTAATTTAGTACAAGTTCTGGTCTAAGAGGCCACAACTTTGAACATGCTGGATGTCCCATTGTACGCTTGGGGGTTTGCTGTAGCAAATCAAAGAAAGTACAGTTTATAATACTGTAATGCCCATTGTGAAATGAATTATATATATATATATAATATATACGGAGACCATGGACTTACATAGAAATGGCTTATGGTAGCCAAAGTGCTGAATCCTGTACACCCCAGGCACTGCATCAGCAGGAATGTCCCACGAGATAGTAACCTCACTCTCGCCTTTAATCAGTGACGTCTGCTTCCACCTGAACCTACACACATCAAATACGACAGAATTACAACGGCACACATTGAGTACAAGAATTCGATTCAATTAATCGGAAATTTGTGAAAGAGAATCCGTACAAAACACTTTCACTGCCTACACTGAGAAAGGAACTTAGTGATTGTTAAGAGAGACAGCACGCTAGTGTGTAGTATTAGGAGACAAGGATGGCATGATTAATACAATACAGCAAGTTAACTTACCTAGTCTCCCAGGCTGAGTCAGTGTACAGTGTCTTCCAAGAGCCTGTACTCTCCTGCATTTGCACTGCCAAGTAGGTTTCTTCAAGCTAAATATATGGATTATTACATTAATTAAGAAGATATGATATTTACAGCTAGAACTATCTAACCATGAGGTTGTTCCGAGGATTGCCAGCCCAAAACTCAACTTCCACCGTGCTGTTCTGTTATGAAAAAAGAATTAATTACCAAGAAAAACAAACAAAACGCACTAGATGTATTATGTATTAGCACTTTTCTTATCAGCTGACCACTACAATTTACCACAGCATATGTGCTCTTGACATCTGTCTTGACTCCTCCAAATGTGGAACCACTTGGAGCCCGGTCAAACACAATAGGCTCGTGGAAGCCTAATTGCTTGCTTGAATAGTCTGGAAAGCTCGGACCAGGGTCCACACTGGTATTCTGTATGTGTGTAACACAACACATAAATCTCACTATCAGCACAGGAGGCTGGTCACGATGTCACACTGGCAGGATCAACTCACCTTGGCCAATGCAGTAGCCATGGCTTGAAACTTGTGGATGTATGCTCCTAGAGTATGTGGACCGTACGCAGTAGATGCTCCTTCATAGCGCTGAATCTACCATCACAATGAATACACATATAGATTTGGGGGGGGGGGGGGGGGGGAAAAGATGATGGGGAGATATATTTTTTTATTTTAATTTAATGTTAGTTGAAAGGAAAGACAAAACAACAAAAACTTTGTTTCT
>WLWI01005590.1_pt1 | contig 10467 bp, 10 predicted proteins | sample 6701501 | NCBI WGS metagenome assembly WLWI01 (sample SAMN12718690, study PRJNA515312) | sponge metagenome | isolation source: marine sponge | host: Mycale hentscheli | place: New Zealand: South Island, Marlborough, Capsize Point | collected 2014-11-01
AGCAGGAGAGATAGACAAAGTAAAAGGGGGCTCCATGACTCAAGAAAAAGAGCTGAAGTTAAGAGAGGTGGGTAGAAGAATAGCTCAGATAGTTCAGAAAAAAGAGAGTAGGAGAGGGAAACTTATGAAACCAATGGTAGAGAATGATAACTGAGTAAGATAACTTGTGCTACTGCATTCTTACTTTGCAATACGTCAAGCGCCATTATGTGGTGGGGTACTTGCTAGTTTTTTATATTATAGGAAGTGCTACGTCATGGCAACGTAAAAACAAAGAATTAGAATCCCTCTGTTATATTTGATGATCAATTTTTTTAAATTAAATCGGAGAAGTGCCAACTGAATGATCGGCGCCATATGGCACTTATGCCGGTAAATGGGTTAATAAACTAGTAACATATTAAATTCCTAAATTTTGCCTACTAAATACTACTACTATTACTGTTTGAACTCTATTAAGTGTTGAGGATATTTTATTCTTCCCAACCGTCTGGTTCCATAAAGAGCTTTCCTCTTCAAATTCAATAGTATTGCCCTTTTCTCTGCAGTTGTTGCTTCACCCTTCATTATCTCCTTCTTTATTGATCGTATTCTATCAGCCAGTAAGAACAACTCTCATGTACAGTCATACACATAACCACACCTCTTCTACAAACCTGTATACTTCATCCATTTGTATCTTCCTGGACTTTTGTAATTTCCTTAGCAGCTCCTGCACACCAAACGATCACGTCACACACATCACACAACACTAATGTTAAACGGACCGTCTTCTTTCTCATCAACTCTTTCCTGCGCTGCTTCTTAGTTTTTCTTTCTTCTGCTCTGATAGGTCTCCTCCCCACACATCCCTCTTTTTCCTCTCCTTCTGCTGGTTTCCCCACCTTATCTTCTCCCGTTGCACTTTCTCCAATCCCTTCTTTCATTTCTTCTGCCCAAACTCTTTCTCTTTCCAAGTGTGACATTTTAGATAGCTGCAGTCTCCTCTGCAACTTTTCTACTTCCTTTTTCTTCTTCTCTTCCACAGCTACGGCCTCTCTGAGGAGATTCTGGCAGAATGGCAGGAAAATTAGGTAAAGTGAAGCATATGGTTCAAGTTATGTATCATGACCTCCTCACCTGGTGGTCTTTATATGAAGGGTTGTAGGACATCCCAGGATGCGGCAACTCCACATTCCGTAAGAGTGATGGCACCTCTGAGAGAGACTTGGGTCGCTACATACATAGATAGATAGAACACAAGTTTACGCGTGTATAAAAACAATTCTAACAGAGTCGAATGGACATCCACACAAATATTCATTCAGTGTCCTTTGTAAATTAAAACACGGAGCCTGTTAGCAATAGGTTGTTATTATTATTGTAGTAGTAAGAGTACAAAACAAACAAACAAACAAAACCAAGAAGAAAAGGTAAACCTTTTTTTTGTCATGGCAGAATTGAACCTTGACCTTTGGCTTTAGCTACAAATATTCTGGTCATCTTTGAAGTCCAGTGTTCAAGCTTGGAAATAACAAAACTTCGGAATGCGATTGGATCAGCTCTATCTTCTCCAAAATGTTACAAGTAAGCCAACTCTTTAGTCTAAGGCGGGAAAAATGTACACCTGCCCACCAATAAAACTGATACAGGAATTGATCCTAACTAACTTTTTGAGTACTAAGAAGAAATGATTAATTGGTAATCTTGCACACCTGCAGAACTAAAAGCTGGTTCAGCTATACATGTACATTAACACCTAATGGTAGCTGATGTAGTCAATATCAACAAACCTTGACTTGCTTCTGCTTCGTTACTGCCAAATAATGTTCATCATTAATTTGGTGACTTGGAAGTTCTAAAAAAATAATAATAAAAATAAATGCAAGCGATTAGGAACAGTAAACCACCCAGCTTACCATCCTGCCACAAATCCCCAACACTTCTATGATCTGACGCAGTTTCCTTGGTAAATTGGTCCTTTCTAGACAATATTTTTTTTATGCGACTACAGTGAATGCTTCGATGAGAGACACTCCTCCCATACTCCTCATCACTAGATGAATCTATGGACTGGTCATGAATGGGAATGGATCTCCTGTGCACCTTCCGCTTGACAGCCGGAAATCCCTTCACCTCGGAATTGGAAACCAAGTTTAATTCAGATCTAAGAGGCTTTTTTCTAATTTCACTTCTTCTAGAACTAACTGACAGAGGCAATTCTGTCTCAGTCTGCATAAAATAAAGTTCACTGTCCTGCTTCTCTCCTGCTGGAACGCTAAGAATCCAAATAATGATTTATTTAATTTAAAAAAAGTAAAGGTAACAGAGAACTTGTACCCCAGCCTCTCGTCTCTTCGGCGGTTTTCGAGGTATTCTTCTACATCTTTGATGTCAGCATTCTTCCTCCAGTCCCTCTTAGTTCTCTTCCTTAATTTCTTCTTCATTGCTGTCTCCACGTGGCGGCCTGTTGCTACTCCTCCGCCCCTTAGCAACCATTGAGTAGGCGGAGTCAAACAAGTACAATAACACTGCATGACAGGTCTTCGAACTTCAGTTTTTCACACTTCTTAGCTAAGGTTTGCAGGTTATTGAAATTTCGGTTGGTCCGTGCAACTTCTCGCACCAGTGGTTTGTTTCGTGCTGAACTGAAGTCTCTGTAATCTCTACGCGCAATGCCTACAGTCGCCCGAAGAGCCAGTATCCTTAGCGACATGTCTGGGAAGCAGCGGCTGTGTCAGCTGTACTGAATAAAGCGTGGTTGAGATTGTCTTCTGAAATCCATGATATTCGTTAAAGATATGGCAAAGGACAACTCTGGATTTCCTGTGTTGAATAGCGATGTCAAACGCTGGGAAGGCGCTTGTGTGGGTCCTACCAATTTAAAGAATTGTGAGCCCAACTTCCATGCATTTTCACAGGAAGATGACAGTCTCTTGGACCTTGTTCCTCCATCAGTGATGAGGCAACTGAAGGATAAATCAAACTGGTCTAACAGATTGCTAGCTGCAAATGAGATTGAAAGAATCTTGAAGCAACCATCTACTGCCATAACGAATGATAAGCTCAAAGTTGTCGTTGATTTGATAATGACTTCAGTAGGAGATTCACAATTTAAAGTTTCTCAAAAAGGTCTTCAAGTAATGGTACAGCTAGTGTCCATCATAGGCAAGCGAATCGTGCCTTTCTTACCAATACTGACACCGAAAATTTTGGTAAAAATGAGTTCAACAAAAGGTGATCTGAAGAAAAGAGGTATGGCTCTATTTCAGACTCTTGTGGAAGTTGTAGGGCCTAATAAAGTGGCCTATGAAGTGTGCTCCTGTGGTATTATTCACAAAACATCACGAGTGAGAGAGGAGTCTATCAATGTCATTATTTTGTCTCTTCTCCTGAGTGGAAGTAGCAGGATGCATTACCCAGCGGTGGCTAGAGACCTGGTAGTCTGTATGACAGACACTAAACCCAAAGTGAGACAGGCTGCATTCGAGGCAATTGCTCTTCTCACGAGCAAGCTTGATGAGAATGAGTTTGAGGAGGTGGTAGCTCTAGTAGCAGATGTTCATTCCAGGTACGCTACACAACAGCCGTCCAATATTACCCTCATGGATGCTTACTATGCCCGTTTGGAACGTCATGTTTTACCAAGTCTAAATGAGCAAGGGTTGGTTCAGTACTCTGTGATTCCTGTGGGTTCAGATGGCTCCGTAAGTGCGAATAACTCGCACTACGTAGGAGCAGATGTGGACTGGATTGTAACTCCGTTGGTGATGACCTCTCAGGGGCAGACACACCCACTGTCACCACCTTCTTTCAGACCGTATCGTAGTGCTGGAAAACGACCTTGGGAGACAGAAGAGCACTTTGAGGTAAATATAGAATTTTAGTGACTTGCTGTGTGGGCGTGTATGTGTGTGGTGTCAGTGTATTGCATGAATGACTCCAGAATCACAAATTCGTAAATAGTTTTCAAAATCATGACAGCTCGTGCATAAATTTTTAAGATGCTTAATTAACGAGATTTTAATCTTTAATTAAGCACATATGCTATCACTGTGTCACAGTTTTTCATTCTGGAATCAGCCTCAGAATGCTTTGCTGTGGCATTCCAACAGTTGTGTGTAAGATTTCTCACATTCTGATCTGGAATGCCAATGAATAATCAATATCTATATTCATGTCACGATCTTGGGGAACTGCAAGGCGTGACCATTAAATTCATACCTTCTCGCAGGATTATTTTGACTGTATATCCATCCAATCCCTGCAGGTCACTGGTACCACCACCATGCCCACTCCAGCCCCTCCCACTTTCTCCAAGGAGCCTCCTGCAAGGCCAGGCATTATTTCTCCACACTTTGCACCACGGACTTCTTCCATGTCGACTAGCTCGACCACTGTACCCTTGCCTATGAAGCTGCCAGGGAACTCCTACATGGACCTTCATCTTTCCAAGCAATCCAAGATTAATGTAGCACCTCCAGGTCACAAGCCTGTGGTGAACCCATCCGGCCCTAACATACTGGAGTCATTGAAGAAGCCACGCTCTGGGAAGAACTTCTTTGTCCATGTGGCCTCCATGAATGGCAGAGATCCTCAGTGTTCTGTTCCTCACCAAGACCCTTCTTCATCTGTGGTAGAAGGGCCACTTAGTAGTCCTGATGATTCTCCATCGTCTATGTCCATGACGTGGCCCAGAGCCACTCTCTGTCTGTCTGGAACTCCAAGTCGAGTACCTTCAGTCCTTAGTGCCAGGACTGGTACTGGACTCAATACTGTGGCCCCTCTCTCATTGAAGGGACCAGCTCAAATTAATGCAGACTCAGTCTCTCTGGTGGAGTGTGAGTTCTGTCTGACGTGTGTGTGTGTGTGTGGTGTGTGTGTGTGTGTATCCGTGTATGTATTATGAACGTTGTCATGAATACTTGCATGTACATGCATGCTGCTTTTATGGAGTTGTTATAACTAAAAGTTTTAGTTGGGTTTTTAATTGTTCTTTATAGCTCAAAATTCTGTGAAGACAAGCTTCTCTCGTCCCCACTCCAAGCCTCGAGTAAGAAACCCTCTGTCTGGTCTCAAGCATTCCACCCAGCCCCTCCCATTCAGTCACACTGGAGGGCTATCATCATTCAGTCCCAACCAGGAGAGTACAGCGACTCAGTTGGAGCAAGACTTCTTGAGAGGTACTTCCACTCCTAACCAGTGGACTGACCAGAGTTTTGATGAGGAGTATTTTGCTATCCCAGAAGACACCACCATCCTCAACTCTTCATTGTCAGCATCTCTGTCCTCTCTCAAGGATTGTGATATAGACGTGAGATAAAATAACTTAAGACTTGTCAAATCTTATAACGAGATGTCATATCTAACACCTTATAATATTGATTAGAGAACGTGTCACTACAATTTTGCACCTGGGAAGGCTTTGTTTAAGTATTAATTAGTGGAAGTTGTAATTTTTACACCAATTTACTAGTACTTTGAAAATGATTAGGCTGACAAATTGAAGCACGTTCGAAAAGAAGCAACCTCTCGTAAAGCTCAGATCCTGTCCACCAGTGGAACAGCCTACACTGGCCTTGAAGGTCACCAGCAGTCTACTCAACACACTGGCAACTCCTTTACCAAACCTCCTAGACTCAATGAAGCAGAAACTTCTCCTTACAGTAAAGTGTAAGCAGACAATGCTGCTTTCAAATTGCAGATGTGTATGATTTGCTCATTGTTATTATTTAAATAGTGTGCATTAACATTTATGGGATTAGCATTTGTATATTGATCAATAGTTTGTTTTTTATTTCAGGATGATTCCATTGAATAATGAGTTGTCTCTTCAGCAAAGTAAGAAATGTCCGCCTCTTGCTCATCTTGATTCCAAGCCACCCATTCCATTCCCTAAGAAATGGAATGCTATAGATTATGGAAAAGAAGACAAAACTTACAGTCAGGCCTTTCTTAAGAAACTTGCAAGTACTCCAGCAAAGCTCAAGCCAGCTGGTCAAAAATTGTCTTCACAAACTGTGCCTCAGCCTTTGTCATATGCTGAGGAAGGAAACACTTTTAACAATGTTCACAATATTTCACTAGAGGGAAGAGGATTGGACCAGAGTGGAGACAAGCCTAGAGAAACCCTCCATCACAAAAAGAAGCATAGAAAAGACCAGTCTGTACCTAACAAAGGTAGAACTGCAATCTCCACGAGTTTGTTTCAAGAAGGGAATGGAGAGAGGCGGCCAACTATAGAGCGTGGAGGCACTAATACAATATCCATGGAGGTGAGTGGAATTGGATCCAGAAACAGTGCAGAGCAGCCCCAACGCCCGTCACAGCCAGCCGCCATCGCAAAGAATGAGACTGCTTCCCCAAAGAAGACAGCAACAGATTACGACATGTCCAAGAAGAAATCCCATTCAGCTGTTTATCCTAACAACTCTCATGAGTCTCCTCTGGTGGTGGAGGAGGCAGATGTGGCCAGCAATGGTTCTCCAGCCATATCTTCAGCTCCCATTGATACCACTCATAAAAGGAACAAGAAGAGGAAGCCCAGTCAGACTTCCTCTCCACAGAAGGCCCTGGGAGACAAGACAGCACTGGGGAGCAAACACACACACGTGTGGAACGATGGTGACTTGCAGACTGGTGGGATGGGCGGGGCCTTGATGGAGATGGACTTGGGTTTGCTAGAGGGTCATGTGCACGCTCACCCAGATCATGCAGTGAAGGCAGCACTTCAGAGTTTGGCTAAGGACGACTGGAACAGTAAGTGTGAGGGGATTGGAATGGTGGTCATCCTGGCGAGAGACTTCCCTCAAATTCTGCTCACCCAGCTCCACCAAGTGCTCATTGCTCTACAAAAGGAGGTGAGAATTGTAAAGACGTCCATACACACAAGTGCTTGCACATGCAAGCACACACACACACACACAAAGCACTACATGTGGAGGCTATTACATTATCCACTCTTTACAAATGATTGTAGGTGAAGAATTTACGTTCCAGTGTATCTAAGAAAGCTACTGAGTGTTTGAGCTACCTATTTTCAACTATGAAGAGATCAATGGAAGTGGTAAGCCTGACTCGCATTTACTTTATTACATAATCAGTTACTGCATTGCTTCTCTCTTGTGTAGGATTTGGAACACGTTGTTCAGGTGCTGCTTCAAAAGAGTAGTGAGTCCAATGCATTTCTGCGAGAGCTTGTGGAGAAGGCTCTCTATGAGATGGTTGCTAATGTCACACTCTCCAAGGCTATTCTGTCCCTTATTGCAGGAGGCATGGCGTAAGTTGTCTGATACATAAAAAGAAGTTATGTATTTTATTGATTTCTTTTTACCGTAGTAATCGAAATATTCAAATCAGAAAGCTGACTGCCAAGTATGTATGCATGGCCATAGAGCTTCATGAACCTTCCAAGTACCTTCACTTAGGCAGGGATGTCCTGGAGAGGTCACTGCCAGCCATAATTCACTTCACCAAAGATAGCTCTCCGGACTGTCGCTATTATGGGCGCAAATGTTTGAGTATGCTATGGCCAGAACCAGAATACAACCAAGTGGCCAGTAAAGTGTTCAAAAATGACCTGTACAGTGAAGCCAAGGAAATAGTGGAAACTCTCAAGATTAAGGTGTGATTATTTATATATTTAATTATTTGATAATTTATTTATTTATTGATTGATTATTATTATTATTATTATTATTATTATTATTATTATTATTACTAATTTTATTGGTGCAATAAAATGTCATAAGATAATTAGCGTTTGGATTTGCCGAGTATAAATTGCTGCCAGTGCTCACTACATCCCTACCAATTTCCTGCTCCTCCTCTCTCCTTTCCTCCTTATAGGGAGTTGGTGACCCGCCAGTGGAGTTCAAATCCTATCCATCCAGTACCAACAGTAGTCGTCATTCAACTGGTGGCACCACTAGAGTCCCCAACAATACCTTGAGAGACGGCTTACAAGAGGCCAGACATGGAGGCTCTTCACCCAATACTACCTCATCCCCTAATGCTGACACACCCAAGAAAATTCGCAAACAGCTTCCCTCTCAAGTACATGGGCGTGACTCTGCACTCACTGTGTCGTCACCAACTGTGGTTCTCCCAGATGGAGTATTGGAGAGGTTGCAGTCGAGTAGTTGGAATGAACGCTATGAAGCTATTTCACAATTGGAGGAGTATGTCATCACTGGTAGACCTCAGGTTCTGTCTGCACATCTGCAGAGGGTAAGTCTCAAATAGCATCACAACAACCTGTAGATATTGCAATACTGACTCCTAATATTGGCCTGTCAGGAAGTCCTCTTCTAGATTGCACACATTTGGATGGCTATTGATGTCCAACAATTGCAGCATAATATATTTTCCCAGTAGAGGACTAAATAATTGTTTAATATTAATATTTTATTCACGTTATTTTGTGGCAGGTGTTTGATGCTTTTACATCCAAGCTGACTGATCGCAACAGCAAGGTGACTCTTCATGCCCTGCAAGCATTTGCCAATATGGTCCCTATTGTGCACAGTGCCCTCGTTCCCATTATCGCCAACATTCTGAGCACTCTGGTCAACAACCTGGCGTCCCGCAACGCCACGCTGCATTCTACTGCCATGACTGTCTTAAACCTGCTCTCTGATCACTTAGGTAATAAAGTACAACCAGGCATACACCAGAATCCTAATTCCATGTTATGCTTGCATTTTAGATCCTGCAATCCTCATTCCTTCTGTGGCAAACAGTAGTCAGTATGGCAATGCTCGAGTACAACCTATTATGACAAAGAGATTAGCAAGTACGGTTTATTCTTGGTTGTCTTTCATGTCATAGCCAGAAAGTGAATGTACTAGGTCATAGTATTGCTTTAATCTTGTAGGTCTAACCAAGCTAGCTTACAGACTGAAGCCCCAGTTGGTGTGCCGGCATGTGTTACCTGTTGTGTGGCATCATGTCTGTGCCAAGGCACCAGTGAAGGGAGAAGCTAGATTGGCACTTCAGGAGTTATGCAGGGTACTGCAAGAATGTATGCAGCAAGGATTTCTGGATAGTGCTTCCCATTTATCTGTTGAAGACAACATGAAGTTGAAGGAACTGTTGGATTGGGATGGAAATGGCAGATGATACCAAATTTACACCCAATAAATTCATTTTCTATGTATCATTCCTTGTATTACTTTCAGTTTCAAGAGAGCAATCATTCTTAATTATAATATTAAAATATTGATGAAAATGAGTGTTGATAGACTGGTATGGTGGTGACTTGGCAAGCATTGAAAAAAAAAACGTAGGAAAAAAAAAAAAATAATTGCACAAAAAAAAAAAAAACGACGAGGATGGGATTCGAACCCACGCGTGCAGAGCACAATGGATTAGCAGTCCATCGCCTTAACCACTCGGCCACCTCGTCAGACACGTCAACGCCGAGGCCAAAAAGAGTTCTTTAACTATTAGAAATACTGCATTTGATGAGGAGGGATGTAATCTTGTCCCATTACAGATTGAATTTTTTCTAGATGTAACAAAAATAATATTATTATAATTTTATAAATAGTTTTCATATACCTTTGCTGTGATCCAAATGAAAATAATGTGATGATTGAATGTTTGGTGACTGGAATCGTTTTTTATCTTTATCCATTATTTTCCTTCGACCTTCAGTTACCCTGAGCATCAAATATAAGGTTACATGATGTTCTAAATTGTTTGCACTTTTCAAAGCCTTCATAATAGAAACCCACTTACGCTTGATCTCTGGGGTGGACAAAATCTTGAGTGGTCACACTGGCCTGGAATCTTCTAGTAGCCGGAGGACAGATTTGAGTCAAATTTTGTGCAAATTCATTATAGTCAATGAGGCCATCTCCTTTTCTACCACAACTAAAGACCAAAGTGTAGTATTAATCATTTTAAAATTATTGATGTTTGTTTTTATCTTACTTGGCTATAATATTTTCTATTTCTGCTTCACTTGCATTCACTTCCATTTTCTTGCATGCATCTCTAAGCTGATCTTTACTAATAGCACCAGACCTGATCAATAAAACAAATCAATAAATAAATAAATACACTCCTGTAATGCCACACACAGATACTATTTCTACTTGACTTACCGATTGGGATCATAATCCAGAAATGCTTTGCATAGATTGATGTTCAGTGCATCCCTAGGGTTAATGTGCTTCAAATAGTTATGTCGCTGAATTTTTTGCTGCAAATTTCCAGGAGTAGTGCCAGTTGTGTAACTAGGTTTCTCATCACTAATATACAAGAATGAGAAAAGTCAACAGATTCAGTTCACACTGTACCAGCAGCTGGAGTTTACCTGTGCTCTGTGAGTGAGTAGCCCTGGGTAGGAACAGTCAATAGGCCTGCTGGTACAATAGCTGAGTCTGCTACTGTTGCTCCTTTAAATTGAGCTCTCTATAGATTTATAGAACAACAACAACAACAATAATAATAATAGATGATGTGATAATGATGGTGATGATG
>WLWI01005591.1_pt1 | contig 10467 bp, 6 predicted proteins | sample 6701501 | NCBI WGS metagenome assembly WLWI01 (sample SAMN12718690, study PRJNA515312) | sponge metagenome | isolation source: marine sponge | host: Mycale hentscheli | place: New Zealand: South Island, Marlborough, Capsize Point | collected 2014-11-01
ATAAGTTTTTGCGTTTTAACTGCACCCGCAAAAGAATTCAAAGCGGTAAACAATTCAATTTCTAAGGTGATACGGGTAATGGTCGCTAAACCAGAGGATTCTGTTTAGTGAAGTTTGGGACGGGGTCTAACGTCGAGCGAACACAAAAATACGGAGGGTCAAAGTACAAAATGACATACATACGTCCAAACATATATAAATAAATAAACAAACATCCCCGATTTTCGATTGTGTTACCCCTGTAAGTGTCTCGCTCGCTACGCTCGCTCGCCAATAACATATACCCGATTTTGCATTATCCACCCCTGATACTGTCTCGCTCGCTACGCTCGCTCGCCAATAAATAAATAAACTAACATCCCCGATTTTCGATTGTGTTACCCCTGTAAGTGTCTCGCTCGCTACGCTCGCTCGCCAATATATATCGCGAACTCATTAGAGAGTCAGCTCCGCTCGCTTCGCTGAATAATATGAAAGATCGACTTGCTGTTATTTTTGTAGGTAATTGGGTAGAGGTAAGGACACTCTTCAAACCTACTTTGAGGATAAACTGTTATGTCAAGTCATTGCTGAATCAAATAGATGTTTATTTTTCAGTGACGATGCTGCACCAACCCAGCCCAGCTAATAAATTGAATAACAACTGTGCTTGAAAGACCAAAACGACCCACCTTGTGAAGAGCCATAAGACCCGACTACAACGTGTCACTGCTCCATGCATTTCTCAGAAAAATAAATGTGAAAAATAAAATTTAACTTATATATTAAAATAACAGCTGGTGATATTATGTGTCAGTTCTTGTTGTTATTGTTTGTTTTTTAAAGAAATTGTACTCAAGAGTGATAATACTACACCCTTGCACGCAATTCAGACTTTGCAATTTGCTTAAGTTAACTACACTAGTCTAAATTTTGTATTAATTATTGTTTTAGTGCGAGTGTGTTTTATTGTATACAGGTGGTAGCTAGCTATTGAAATACGCTGCAGCCTAATTATTTTATCCAAATTATGTAACAAAAAAAAAACAAAAATATTGTTTTAATAGCAATGGTACACACACGGTTCATCAACAACAATACACTTTGAAATGGATGAAAGAAAAAAAAACAATATTAAAATGATTACTAACACTTACAAGAAAAAATAAAAAATTAAATAAAATTTTAACAGACAAAAAGTATTTGATAAAACTGCTATCATGCTAGCCAGTCTGCATTACTGATTCTAAAGGATCGAGTGCATGTCTACGTAATATAAATGAAATGAAACAAGTAGACGATGAATATCTTTCAAAAGGGAAAAAAAATCAACTCAAAGGGAGAGAAAATAAAACAGAGGGAGTGAATGGAACAGTTTGTGGTGTAATAAAGTTGTTGTTTTTTTTTTAGTGAAATATGCTGCTACTGCCTACCCCCAAATTCCTGCAAAATGCTCCTGGCCATGTCATAGTCATTCCTGGCTATACGAAGAGCTCTCTCAATGTCTGCCCGCTGGTATCCGCAGTTGAGAAGTTCCTGAAGACCGGGATCCTCTTGAGGCTCGTGTGAAACTGCCTGGTGGTAAGGGGGAGGAGGAGGCTCCGCTGAGTGGCCATTGGGGTTTTTCTTGCGAGGGGGTAGTGGGGGGAATTCGCTGCCGAAAGAGGACGACAGAGCAGGAGGATTAGACGGGTTGGCAGAAGCACCGCGTTTGTTGCCCCAAGGGTGGTTCATCGGGGGCAACGGGGGTCGCTCTTTCGCTGGAGGGAGTAGCGGCAATGGCTGATCACGAGATAAAGTATTTTTGGGTCCCGGACGAGCGGACGCTGTGGGTACCACTGGACGATCTGGAAGAGGAGGAGCTGGGTCTTTCTGCATACCCATTTCATCTGGAATAGGAGGGAGGGGCATATTGTGTCGAGGAGCGTGGTGGTCAGCCCCGTCCGTTCTGCCACCAGAATTCTTCGCGTGAGACTCGGAGGATTCTTTTTTGACACTGTCCTTGAGTGGATACCGATTAAGCTCGGCAGGAAAATCGTAACTTCCCATGGAAACTTCATCTTCTTCGTCTGTCTTGTGCTGCTGATCTTGCTGCTGCTGAATCTGAACCCCTTCTGGGCGACTGTCTTCTTCACGCGGTGGCAAATCATAAGTCACTTCATCATCATCATCGTCGTCGTCATCATCATCTTCAGCACCCAAGGCCATAGCAGCTTGGGTTGCAGTTGGTAAGGTGTCACTCCTCTTACTCTGCATATTCCCCAGCACCTCGTCAGGGTCCCGGTCCTTATAGCGAGAGCGAATATCCTGCAGAAAAGAGCAAGTGTCCTCGTAAGCTGAATCTCCAGTGAAATCAGCCGTGTTGACTGGACAGGTCGTTGACATCTTGCTGATTTCAAAATATCCATCTTCCTCAGTCTCAACAGTTTCGCTGGCGGATAGCTTGTCCTTTGCTTCAGCAGGACGATCATAAAAAGCAGATGGATCAGAATCCCCCCAGGCATTTGCACTGGCATCTCCGAAAGGGTCTTCAGTGACAATCAAGGGCTTGTTGGAGCTGTCAGACTGAGCAGAAGGCGGAGCTTCATTTTTGTTGCCGCTGGAGGTATTAATAGAATCCTGACTCTCCAGCCTCAGGGGGACTGGTGGAGGAGGCGTGTCATAAGTGGGGTTGTCTTGACTCACATCAGGAGGGAGGGGCTGACTGCACTGCATACCCACATACGATGGAGACATGATGACACTGTTTTTATCTGCATCTGATGCTGTTGCTCCTTGATTCCTACTGGCAGGCACTGGCTCGTGGACGATGTTGGCATACTTGGTGCCTCTGCGAGCAGGAGGTGGGTGTGACGTGTTTGCACCTTCCTGGAACGACACTGTCGTGTACTTCACTCGAGAGCTTTGGTCCGCCCCCACCATCATAGACTTGGGCCTGGAGGTGGGGCTAGGCGTGCGTACGCGCAAGCCACTAATTGAGTTAGAGATGGCATTGTCTACAGGAGATGAAGGGGCGGAGTGAGACTCGTGAACGTCCCCGTCCAGTGAAAATTGTGGAGAGCCCTCTCGAGGAGGGGGTGGAACAGTTTGCTGCTGCGGCTGTATGATGTTCCTGCGAGCAGGCACTGGAGGTGGGTGGAGCAAAGCTGCTGCGCCACTCCCACCACCTGGATGAAACTGGGATTTGATGTCTCGCAGAGACCATTTCTCTACCGTCTGTGAAAAAAAATACAACCATAAAAAAATAAATAAATAAATAAAAATAATTCCATATACACTTCACAGTCATCACCATACACCAAATAACTTCTCCACATGTGACCATCATCACCCATGAAAGACGACCCTGTTTTACCTTATCCTTAAAAAGTATATTATCCTTTTGATGACCCTATACCTAACAACCACCCTCCCTCCAGGCAGACACATCTTACCTCATGATCACCACCCTCATTGTCACTGGGTGGTCCGGCCAGGAAATAAGCAGCATCCAGAGTCTCCCCATCACCATCAGTTGCATTGGGATATGACGGAGGCGGAGGCAATTCCGAATGTGCACTTCGGCCCTTTACCTGAGGCACCAAAAAATTAGGAGCGAGCGGATCTCTCTTCCCGATGTCTTTGTCTTTCTTGCTATCATCCTTGAGAACACGGTCTCCAAAAGGATCAATGACTACCTGCTCTGAATCTTTGATCTCCTCTCGGCAGAAGGGGCAGTCCGTACGTCCAGAGTCTAACCAGCTATGGAGGCAGATGTGACAGATGAGATGACCGCAAGGCTCTAACCGCATGTCCTTGTCATTCTCGGCACATATCTTGCACATCTGGAAAGTGGATCCCATCTCGCAGTAGATCTCGTACTGCTCCTGCGTGACTTCGATGTGCTTCTCTTGAGTGGGTGACAAGATCTCCGTCAGGTCCACGTTCACGTCTTGTCCGTTAGGGTACAGGTAGCTGGACGAGTAAGAGATGCACACAAGTACCGTAATAAGTGAGAATCATATTAACTTAAGTTGTAGTATTCATAATATAGCACTTTAGGCACCACAACAATAAACTAAGTACTTATAATGTGAAAAAGGAAAAAAATAATGAAACATATGTAGCAATGTTTAGTCATAACAATAGCTAATTTTCTTGTTTTAACTCGACCTCATTGACCCCTAAAGAGGACTTCGGCAAGAAGTCGAAACGTCGGGTTTAGTTTTTAATATTGGCTGTTAGAATGAAAAAAATTGCTATTATTATAATTATTTCAGTCGAGAATGACAGAATATTTAGCTATTTGGAGTAATGGCATGCTTTAGAAGAGAAGAGAAGGAACAAAGACATGATATTTTTACAAAATACAACTATAATAACAACCACAACCCAAACTCCTCAAATAACAACAACCACAACCCAAACTCCTTCTTCCCACTCACAATCCTTCTCTGTATCCGTCTATGAGTGCCTGACACAGAGACTTGTTCTGAGGAATAGTCTGCAAGATGGTCCTCTCTTGGGTGACATAACCAATGGCCCACTGTCCCAAACGAGTGCAACTCAGACGAAAAATGTAGCTAAACAACAAAGAAAACAGCACCATGCAATTAAAGTGAAAGGATGGAGAAAAGATGTGAGTCAGTGAAATTGACGACACTGTACCAACTCTGCCACAAGTGGACACTCAATGAAAAGGATGGAGATTAGAGCCAGTGAAATTAATGACACCTTACCAACTCTTGCCAACAAACTAAAATAAGCAATACCAGAAGTAGTAACAGCCCACTAGCCAAATCCACCAAGGTGGTGCTAACCAGGAATGTTGGCATTGAGCTGATAAGCTAGGAAGCTTGTCATGAAAGCAAACAAAAAAGATTCTACTGGTCTCTACAACACGTCTTCCTTTCTTCTAGGAATGTTTAGTTTAAACAACTCAAATGATTGTTACCACAATACAGCCGGACTCACTAGTGGGCCTGTCTCACACTAGCTGCCCTATGAAAGTATACATATTCCTAATAAATGGGAAATCAGTCACTACTCTATAAAAGCTGTGAGTCTGTTATGAGTATGGTAATAAAACCTTCTGTTGAACCTGTACCATAATATACATCTACATAGATACATACATATAAATGTCGGTGTTAACTTCCATTACTTATAATAAAACACAAAACATTGATCGTGTTAAAAAAATTACTAAAATATTGATCCAGTTGCAATAGCCAACAGCCATTTTCTTTCTTTCTTTCTTTTTTTTTTTTTTGGGACAACCAGTCCAAATTTTTTGTCAGGGGAAAAATTTATATGAGAAAGAAATAATTTCTTTCTCATATAAATTTTATTGTGCACGCAATGAGATCCCTTAATCAATAATAATAATAATAATAATAATAATAATAAAATCAACTCTTGCAATTGATGAAAATTAGGGAGCAAATATCTCTGTGAATGTCATAATTTTAGGGAAAACCATTTGAAGGGAGAAAATCTTTTTTTTTTTTAATATTCCTGATAATAACCATAATAATGAACTTGTACTTTAGGAAATAAAACTATTTGACTTAGAAAATAGGAGTTAGAACATTATATAAATAATCCGGTTTCCCAGTGCTTGTCTGGTAATGGAGTGTCTATAGACTGAACTGAAACCTATCAGAGGTATGGTAATCAAATTTATATTTCAACTCGTTACAGTCGTAGAAGCAGCTGAATGGCAAGTAGTGGATCACACGGCCATAATGAAAACTAACAGAAAAGTAATATCCTGAATCTGGCATTAGGAAGCCATAATATTCAATTAAAGCATGCGCTGGTGAGGGTAATTTAAGCTATAGTTTGATAACAATTATTTCCGTTGTCAGGCAATTTACTTCCTTGTGTTTTTCAAGAGGGTTTGTATGTGTGCGCGCACTTGGAATACGTGTGTTATGGTTCCCATGGTAGCTTCTGTTGCTGTGTTGGTAATCAATGGTGAGAATTAGAGGGCCTCCCTTATCGTTGTGAGAATCTGTTTCTCTCTGGTGGTTTGCGCTCTGGGACAAACACAGAAGCAGAGCCGTGTTGTCTGAGGTGAGGTTGTTTGGTGTCAGACTGGCATGGCACCAGTACACAAGATGTTTGTCTCTTTGTGATGCCTCACAATCAGCTGCATTTCGCTGAAACTCATACAGCCTTTTCATTGTATATATACATTCACCTTAAATTTTTGCTAATTATTACCAACTTACTTTCGTTTCTCTGCTCTCCCTCCCTTATTTCGAGTCCCGAGTAATGATGCTTCCGTTTATCAAGGATAACGCAATAGTAGTTCTTACTACTAATACTAGCTGCTCGTAACAGCAAGCTCTCAGCTACTTACTCAACAACACTGACTTTTCAAAGTTTATCTGGTAAAAGGTCTTGAGTACCATAGCAACCATAACTTGACAACTTTTGGTGACATGAAAAAAAGTGCTCAGTTCAGATTCAGTTTGCATATCATATACTCACCTCACACACACACACTACAATCATACACACACACACACACATACAAACTACAATCATACACACACACACATACACACTACAATCATACACACACATGTACACACACTTACTGTATAATCACTACAATACAGGAACTAATGGAACTTCAGACACAAACAACGTACCCTCACTCTCTCTCTCTCACACGCCACTTCACAGTTTGATAAACTCACTACAAAATAAACCCACTCACTTTGTTATACAACGGAACTTTGGGGCTACAAAAACCCTTGGGAATGCAAGATGCTTATAAATTGGCAAACCTCAACAGAAATCAGAATCAAACTATCCTGTGCTTGTATACCAGCTACAGTGTATTAGTCACTTCAAGACAAACTTCCAAAATCAAATCTTAAATGGTTCTCAGTCTCAGTGTTTTACACCTCCCACTTGTGCCGGTGAGCAAGAAGACCCCTTACCTTCCAGGCTTGTTGATATAGGGTTGAAGCATGGCCTTGACTTCATCGTAAGTGAGGAAGGCTTGGTAAGCCACGTGGGTGACAGCAAGAGCATTCCAGTTCTTCAGCAAAGTAGGCCACGGCTGAAACAGTCTAACAAACAATAACAATAACAATAACATTTAATCCATTTGTGTCAGATATTAGCTGAGATTATGTACATGTGTATGCAGCTCCCAGCATTGGATAGTAGCACAACAAAATGAACTGACTTATCTGCCTTAGAGTGAAGTGGCAGATGACAGCTTTAAAAAGATGAAGCAAACAAGGGACCACACATAGTATGTATGTATGTATGTGTGTGTATGTATGTGTGTGTATGTATGTGTGTGTATGTATGTGTGTGTATGTATGTGTGTATGTATGTGTGTGTATGTGTGTATGTATTATGTGTATATTATGTATGTGTGTTCCACTGCAGGCATAAGCATTCCATGCCATTATAAAACCTACCTCTACCCTCGCTCCTCCCACCAAGGCAACTGCAATCCCTGCCCTAACAAATAGTGTCCTGGCCACCACTGTCGTTCCATACCCACTGTCGTTCCATACCACCATATCTCTAAGCATCTCCTACTTCTCTCTCTCCCTTCACTCTGTCCTACTCCTTGCCTCCTCCTCCTCCACATGTCACGTGTGACCTCACACAGCACTGGCTCCCTCACTCTCTCCCTTCTCTCTGTCCTACTCCTTGCCTCCTCCTCCTCCACATGTCACGTGTGACCTCACACAGCACTGGCTCCCTCACTCTCTCCCTTCACTCTGTCCTACTCCTTGCCTCCTCCTCCTCCACATGTCACGTGTGACCCCACACAGCACTGGCTCCCTCACTCTCTCCCTTCACTCTGTCCTACTCCTTGCCTCCTCCTCCTCCACATGTCACGTGTGACCTCACACAGCACTGGCTCCCTCACTCTCTCCCTTCTCTCTGTCCAACTCCTTGCCTCCTCCTCCTCCTCCACATGTCACGTGTCACCCCACACAACACTGGCTCCCTCACTCTCTCCCGCCGCTCTTTGTTGTTTTCTCTGGTATGTCCACTAACTCATACACTTACAATACCTTAACACTGAGAAATGCTGAGTGGCTTTCATTCTTTGATTAAAAATGTGTTTTAAACTTCCTAGAAGCCACGGGCAGAGCAGCCAGGGACACTAGGCACTGACTGGAGTGTTGATTATGCGCACGGTGACTCGTCAGAAATCTAACACTAACCAAGACAGCCATACCTCCTTGTGACGACACTAGCACATAGTATGACACACAGCCTGGTCACACTAACCAAGACAGCCACGCCTCCTTGTGACGACACTAGCACATAGTATCACATACAGCCTGGTCACAACTCTCTCAGACTGACGGACTGAATGATCTGACTGTTGTGGCTGTTCTCGGTTTAAAGTACAGCCTCAGCAGATTAGCTCTTGAAGCCAATGAAATATAAAAAAATATAAAAATCAGTAACTGATAGAGCCTTCAATGATAGAACTCTATTCAAAATTCAACATGAAACACTCACTTAACTCGTTTAAACTCAATTTCCACAATCACTCTTCCTAATCACAGCCCTTTGCTCTTTATATCTACAAAATATTATACTACTGTATTTAATGGTGACCACATGAGCTAAAGGGGCGAGGGGGAGGGGCAAGGGGGAGGGGCAACAACAACCGCCTCTAAGTATGGGTGTAAGTGACATCCGAGGATGGGAGTGGCTTAGATACATGAGCTACGCCCCCCATCATGTCAGTTCCCATGTATTTCACTATTTTAATGAACCAGACTGTCCTCAAAAGTCCCACCATCTTGACCATGGCTTTGAACTTGGTTGAGAGCACATTGTATCAAAGGCAGATGTTGGTGATGACTTGCATGCTTTAGGTATGCAGCTCTGCCCGGCAGCCTGGATGAAGTAATAGATTGAAAATTTATTTATTCAAATGCAAATATTTCCTCCAACATATAGAAATCAAGGCCAGAGTCAATCAAAGCCATCCTCCGTAATCCTTCACGCTCCTTTCATGTGGGAGTTGCTGGCCGGAGGTCCCAGGTAAAATTATGCAAATATTTCTATAGCCCCGGGGTCAAAATGTGAGGAGCTGTGAGTCTATTTCATAGACCACAGACCAGACCACTAAGCACTAATGGATTGGGATAATTGGTTTGTAAATTGTTTACACGTAATTATTTTATAGATTAAGCATGCCCGTATGTAATGTCAAGGTTACATTAATCGTATCTATTCCGCCCCAATGGCTTGACATTAGTCCAGTGTATTATAGCGTTATTAAGGATATGCCATTACGATCACACCATCTACAATATATAGATATTGATTCAGTCATTCTCGGCCGAAATAATTACAATAATAAACCATTTTCTCAGGTTTCAACACTTGGTGACTATTTTCTGAGTTTCAGTCTAAGCAACACTAACTCATTAACAATAACTCGTTGGCTTTAGAAGCCGCAGAAGTAAGAAAGTGGCAGTATTGAAAATGGAAGGCAGCCACACTGAGGAACAGTTGGTTAATGACTTAACTATAATCACAAACTAGCCTTCCCAGGGATCAGGTGCTCCTGGAACTCACTCTCACCATGGCGACGGACAAGCACGTGCAAGAGATGAGCTTTGTACCGTACCAACATGGAACATATAATAAAGAGAGCACCAGTAGATGTGAACTCACGAGTCTTGTTTTGCACGAACACTTGAGCCATTATACTTCATCCAGACGAAAGGAATTGCTAGACATACCAACATGCTAATACAACTGCAGGGGGAAGTCCCCAACACTATCCCAGTGACCTCCGCACATGTACATGCATGAATACATGTTTCCTGTACATTACCCGCTCCAGCTCCTGCTCCCATATGATTATAAAAATAACAGCCTGTGAAGAGTTGACACAGAAAGTGCAACCAGTAATCCATAACTATCATTACAAATAAACATTTTCTGACATCTAGTCTAATATGGGACATAACTTATCCTAGACCAGTACTGCTAGCAATCTGGGACACAACAGGTCCTCATAGACCAGTACTGCTAACAATCTGGGACACAACAGGTCCTCATAGACCAGTACTGCTAGCAATCTGGGACACAACAGGTCCTCATAGACCAGTACTGCTAACAATCTGGGACACAACAGGTCCTCATAGACCAGTACTGCTAGCAATCTGGGACACAACTGGTCCTCATAGACCAGTACTGCTAACAATCTGGGACACAACTGGTCCTCATAGACCAGTACTGCTAACAATCTGGGACACAACTGGTCCTCATAGACCAGTACTGCTAGCAATCTGGGACACAACTGGTCCTCATAGACCAGTACTGCTAACAATCTGGGACACAACTGGTCCTCATAGACCAGTACTGCTAGCAATCTGGGACACAACAGGTCCTCATAGACCAGTACTGCTAACAATCTGGGACACAACTGGTCCTCATAGACCAGTACTGCTAACAATCTGGGACACAACTGGTCCTCATAGACCAGTACTGCTA
>WLWI01005592.1_pt1 | contig 10466 bp, 6 predicted proteins | sample 6701501 | NCBI WGS metagenome assembly WLWI01 (sample SAMN12718690, study PRJNA515312) | sponge metagenome | isolation source: marine sponge | host: Mycale hentscheli | place: New Zealand: South Island, Marlborough, Capsize Point | collected 2014-11-01
TGATTTCACAGGGCTTCACCAAACAAGTGGCAAACTCTTCTTCTTTTTGAAAAAAGTTCCAAACACTTGAAGTTTTCCTCTTGGCCATCACAGATATGAGTTGACCAGCCAAGTCTCTTTTATAGCCCCCAAGACTAACTTGCATCAGAAATTGTGTGTGTCTGTGTGACCCTGTGTCTGTGATGTGTGTGTGTTGTGTGTGTGTTAACATCCCATAACTTCTTACTTTTTTTGTTCCATTGTCATATCTGATTAGTATTGTTGGTATAAAATAAAAGTTGAATTTATAATTCTATCAACTAAACAGAGCACTAAATTTTCACATATTTTTAAACATTTTATTGTAATTTTGTCCTCCAGCAATTTTAAATTTTAAATTTAAATTGATCCCAAGATAATTTTAAAGGGTAGCCATCCAGCATCCCATGATAGCTAGTATCCCATGGTAGCTAATTATACCATAATAGTTGATATTCCATAGTACCTGATATCCCATATCCCAATGGGGAGAAATCATTTATCATTTATTTCTATTCAGCTCTGGAAGGAACCGCTAGAGATTAACCACATTAGATTAACCACCTTTACCAAGTGTTAATGTTGGCCACAATGAGATGTCGGTAAAGGTCGATATTCTGTCTGGGCAGGGCTAATAGTAATATTTGGTATCGAAGTCTGTTCGATACCACTCTTATTCGGTCACCGTCGTTGTTATGACACCTGCTACCACATAGTGAATGTACAGGACGTGGCTTAAGGCAATATTTGATCATATCACCTGTGTTCAGAGTTTTCACGTTGGATTATTACACCCCCCTGGTTATATTAATGTTTAGTACACTAGAAACACACTTCTACAGTAATCAAACATGAGTAGTACATAATAAATTATTATTCATTAGATACTGCAGAATATCATTCTTCTGATTGGCTGTATTTACACTTTTTTTCTTCTTGCTCTTATTCTTTATTCTTCTTTTTTGTTTTCTTATTTTTGTTGTTTTTCATCTTTGTTGTTTTTCATCTTTTTCTTCTTCATTTTTTATTTTCTATTTCATTTTTTTGTTATTCTTCATGTTTTACTTATTATTTTTCTTGCTCTTATTAATTTTTATATTATTATTTTGCTTCTTCAAATTCTTTCTACTCATTATGGTTTTCTCTTATTTCTTCATCCTCCTGGTTTCCGAAGTTATAGTCATCGATAGCTTCTACCGCCCACCTATGTAGCTTTCCTCCATGGACTGATAGAATGCCTGGGTTTCACTTACAACTCTTCTAATTAATTGTTGTATTCTAATGAGCTAGCACATTACTCTCCCTAAAATTTTGCGGCATCCACTTGATAGCAGCCTTGGCATGCTCTGCACTGAGTGCGTCATGCATGGACATATTTCCTGGATATGTGTAAGGAGTAATGTGATATCATAGGTCGGCATGGTGATGTACTTTCGCCTTAGCACCTCAAAATTTTCTGACCAATATCGGCTGGTGTTTATTTTGGCAGTATTTATATATCCCCAGGACTCCTGCACCTACATCCCATTATGTAAGAATGTGACAATTGTAAGACATACTTGTGTAATATGGGAGCCACTAGAGTGTTTTAAAACATCCCATTGTTTTGACAATTTTTATCTCCTGTCAAAATATGCAACATTATTATTCGTTTAGTCATTATGTCTTCATTCATTCATTCATCCAGTCATACAATATGCACATTCAATCCTATAAGAGTACTTCTAAACTATTTGCGTATTATGACACAGATATAGCAGATGTGTTGGAATGGGTGTAGCCATGGAGCCATGGCCGCACCATAACAAAAAGGGGATGTGTCAAATAATTTTCTACTGATCTTAATCTTGTGGTCGTTGTCATAATCGGGAGGTTGAATTTAAGCAGTCTAAATTAAATTGTCTAAATGGCTTCTGCCAGGATAAAATAGATAGCTAATGTTGAGCCTTTTGGAAGATTGTTAGGAAACTCTAAATGAGCTTAGTCGTACGTTTACTATTCAAAAGCAATCTTTTAACATAGTTTAGAAATTTTTATTACAGCATTGATTGGTTTGAAAAATGGCCATTTTTGCAATACTAGGAGTCCAACCATTTAGTTATTTGCCACACATACTTGAAGAAAATACAGCTATTACTGCCACAAAAGGCAAACATTTGTAAGTTCTAGCTAATTGTGGTAGATTCAGTTTAAATATTTTTGTCATTTTGTTTTCTATGTGTATAAGTAGCTACATTAAATACAATACAACTATACACTCTACATAATAGCTATAATTATAATTTAACATATTTTTTATTTGACATGAACCTATGATTGTTTATAAAATCATATGCTTTTTAATTATAATAAAAATGGCTTGTGCTAGATTGCTTTGTGAGATTATAGTGACATTTGAATACACAGAACATAGACTAAAAATCTTTAGTTCATCTGATAAAAAGAAATCACTGTATTTTCTTTTGTATTATTCAAGCTCATTGCTTGAATAAACAAGTGGGTGTGGTCAAATGGGTGCTGTTATAATGGCCGCACCAATTTAATCTGGCATCCTACTCCCCTGGATAGACGAGAGAGAGTAATATGTAGGAATAATGTTTGAGTTTGTGAGTTCACCAGTAGCTGTAATGCCGTACATCTATTTATTCCACATTTTTAATAGTTTGTGCATGTGTGTGCATGTTGACTAATGCTGATGTAATCAAGATCAATAACAAGTTTAAAGCCTATAAAGACTTTGAAGTATCAGACAAACAGAATCATGTTAATTACATGTAGTTCTAGAAGTAGTCTAAACTATTGCTTTGTACACCGTAAAGAACTACAAGTTAGCATGCGCTTGTGTGTTCAAATGCAAATTTTCATATTAGATAAATTAATTAGTACAAATTGTGAAAACCAAAAAAAATTAAAATTATTACAGAAAGTGTATTTTTCCATGACCACAGTGTAGGATCAGTCATGTTAGAATAACTGTTTTAAGAGCAAGATGGCAGTGTAAAAAGTCACACAAACACAAGCACACATAATTTGCACGTGTTTCGTGCCTGTCCTCTGGCATTCATTGTGTAAGTTGGAGTCACTATTTAGTGGCACGAGCCACTGTTCCCAGGTTGATGTGATGAAATAGCATTATGTCCAAACTTTCAATGAATGTTGAGATCATCTCATACCACTCAGTTTATTGACAGTCACTCACTCTGTGGTGCATGGTTGGCTTCTTAGGTCAGTTTAATGCTACTTATTGACAATACATCTGGGGTGGCAAACACTATGGAGCGGGGTTGTAAGGCCCTCACACTTGACACCACTACAGGAATAGTAGCTAAGGAGTGGCTAAATTAGATTTCAGAAACTAGTTATTTCAACTTCTTGCAAGACTGCCAAAAACTGGAGGGTATACAGAGATATTAGGAAAAATGATACTAAAGGGTAGATGATAATTACTTATTGAATAAGAGGTGTGACTGAATTAATATAGTGGGAGACACAAACAGTGGGATGCATAGAGTGTTAAAAAGAGTCAGACAAACTTAGGGAGTCACAAACATACAAACAAGGATGAGTCTAGCTCTAGAAATTTCCTCTTGATGTTGCCTTGGCAACCACTTTAGTGAGGGCTGGCCGGAACAACATCATTACTCGGTATCAAAATTAACATTTTAAATCTGTCCCACAGGGCAAATTCTTGAATATCGTGTGTTCAAATATTTAGGAAATTTCATTTTTATTATTATACTTTGTCCACTTTTGTGGTAGGTCTGTATATACTAGATGCAGGGCACTGCTATAATAGATGGAGAAAATATAAAATTTTCTATAGGAAATTCTACTTTTGTTTATTTTTCAAGTCTGCATGAAACATTGTATTTCATGCAGTAATTTAGGTAGATAATAGGGCAACCGTTTGGATTGAGGAGAAATGTTTGCTTTAAGCTGTAAACAATACTTATAGGTTATGAATTTTTACTCTGCAATACAAAAACCCAAAATATCAATTTTATCTTTCAATAGTGAGTCATTTTTTCAATCTTTCAATATAGTGAGTCATTTTTTCATTTGTAGTGGCAATGATGAGTGTACAACACTAGCAGTTGCATATTTTCATCTTTGTAGCTTATTTACCATATAATAGAAAGTCACCCCTACCCCTGCTTAAATAATACGTTTATACACATAAACCAGGACGTGATTGCATTCCATGCATCGACATTTCAGCAGCCACATATAAATGTTTAGGAATTTAAAACAGACATTTTAATTTATACCTGAAGATTAGCACTGCAATTTACAACATACAACAAAATATACTATATAGTTGAAACTCTGTTAAGCAAAGATAGCTCGGGGAAAAAAGTAGGGAATTTATGCCTATCCTCGGCTGTAAAATTGTGTAATTTTGACATTTCCTAGATACATTTAAAAATGGGAAATTCTTTTGGCCTGTGATTAGCCCACTAAAGTAAACTGTTTCTGAAGTCACTGCTTCTTGTAAGTCAAGCAAAAAATATTCACTCATATTTACAGGTAATATAATGATAAATGGAAATACACACGATAATAAAATCACTTTCAGTTTTTAGCATTTTGACAACACTGCTTAGGATTTCCTCTGAGGAAGCAGATTTTATAAGCACTCATTACTACATATGTATACTATTCAGCTATAGACAATTTATTAACTTTACACGTACTGAATATCTGAAAGAAGGAAATTTATTCTACTACAAGAAAGTTAATTAATTGTCAATAGCTAAATAGGAAGTAGATTGTTTAAGTAAGGGTGATGAGGGTTACAGTTTTAGTTATTGAACTGTTCACAAAAAATAGAACAAAATATTCCATTTAAGCATAATCCTAATATGCTGGCATGTGCTACTCTGTAAGTTCTACTATTTTTACTAGCTAAACTTGACCTTTGTAGTAGTTATATTAGATGGAATGGTTGAGAGCATGGTTGATCTGCAGCCTCATGGAGTAGCATGCTGGTGTGAATCTCTCTAAAAGTCTGTATTGTAATGTGACTGGAACATGTATAGAATGGAATGTTAAAGGAGGATCAAATCTCGTAGCACTCTTCAAGTTTTATCTTCCTCTAAAAGATCAACAAGTGAGGATGCAGTTGCAAATTCTGGTTTCTGAATCAAGTGACAGTTTATGGTCACAGCTAGTTACATATGATGATCCTCTGTTTATTCCATTATCATGTCAGTGTACATTGATAAAAAAATCTCAGGCTTCTATGAACTGAAATACAAAGGCGAGAACTGTCACACCAATGATGTGTGGACTAATAATATACTTAAGATTGTTTCTTTCAGAAGGACCAGGTCCACCTACTCTAGTCAAAAAAGAAGACTTGTCCTCTAGTTATACTCTCCACTGGCAGTCTTCCAGAAACAAGTCTAGATCTGCTGACAACTACACAGTCACCATCACTGATAGTTCTTCTCCATCTCCTCCTCAGACATCCATTACCAGTGGATTCTCTCTCTCTCTGTAGACCTCTCTCACAACATTAACTATACAGTCCCTGTGAGGGCTACCAACTGTGCAGTAGACAGTGCAGAAAATATATTATATTTTAGTATTGGTGAAGATGAGAAGAATTATATTCTAATTTTTTGTGAAGTGAGATTTCATGGCAATACATAATGTAGACATTTGGCTTAAATAGAATTTTTCTGCAAATTCCTCATAATATAGGATTGGTTACAGATGTATTATAGAAAAGACTATTTGTGATTATAATTTGAGACTAGCCACTTGAAAGGCTCAGCACTTATTATTCAATACAACACGAAACTCTTAATACTTTGTCCAATTCTCCTGTAGCATAATCAACTGTTTGAATGAATACTACCAGTAATGATTCTATCATTATTTATGTGTATATTATATTTAAATAATAATAATTATTATAATCAATTTGTATATTATTATAATAAGCATGTATGCAGGTTATGCACCATATAGCTAGCACAGTCTACTATACATATATATAAATGATGGTTTGTGTGCAGGTACCATACAGACTACGAGAACTACTTTCTCTCAGAAGTGTCCCACTGTGCAACAAACCTCTCAAAAGCAGACATCTAACTCTGATCAGTTAGTGTGGACCATATCCTCCAGTGAGTTGATATGAAGTAGTAATGCAGGGCATTCCTGCTGGTCGTAGTGGTGTACAGATTGTAACAGACAGAATATCTCGAAAAGATAGGAATGTTAACAATAACATTTTTCTCTGGTTATAACAGTCAACATAAATACACCTTGTTAGGCCTCAAGCTCACATGAGCAAGAGGGTTACAGTAGTCATAGTTAACGGTATCATTTTCTCTAGTTTTAACAGGCAACATAAACAAAGTTATTAAAGAAGACTTAATCACTGAAACAATTGATACAGGCTTTGCTATACTGTTATTTTTTTTACACTTTATAACTTACCACTTGTGCTGAAACTCATCTCTAGTAAAACATTATGTTGCAGGTCATACTTCTACTACTACTCCAACTTCTACTATCAGTTTATGGCTGATTGGAGTGATATGTGCATGCTGTTTAGGTTTCATTGTTGCTCTTCTATTTGGATGTGAACTTATTCTTGTTTTGATAAGGAAAAAAGAAGTTTTATCTGCAGCCAACAATAACACTAAATGTGATTTCATTTTGGCTACAGATACTAATGTTTCCTGTGGATTTGTAAATGATAATTGTAAATGCAAGGATAATGTTGCCTACAGAACAGTAAAAGGAAGTATAGTAGAAGTTATCGGTCCTTAAAATTTGCAACACAATGAATTTATTTATGAAAGTTTGGAAAAAGCAAACATGCAATCCACCTTCAGTCCAGATCCATCTCATGAAACTACTTTAGTTTAGTGTTACATATTAATGTTATTAATTTAAACTGTTGTAATCATTTTTATTATCATTAATGTTGTACTTTTTTTTATCAGTGCTATGACTACCATCACTTGTGTTTGTATTGCAACCAAGAGTGTACTTATGCTATGACATAGCCATGTTTGAATTATAATAATGCTGAAGGAGAAACACTAGTTATTTTGATGCATTTTATAACCCTAATATTAGTACTGATGGATAAGTAGAAGTCAAGTTTGACATAGCCTCTAAACTTTTCCTAATTCTAATTCTATATAAAAATTCCAATATTGCTCAATCTCCTTTAACTCAAAATCATCCCAGTATTGCCAAGGAGTTGTCTACTGTTGAATAATGATCTATTCGTTAAAATACCATCACAACCCATTTAATTGTGCAGGTTCATACTGGTCCAATAAGAAATGTGATTGTTCAATGTTGTTGTTTTTTCACTTATGATATTTGTGAGACTTACATTTTAAGTCAATTATACAAAAAATAGAAAAGACATATATTATTATAAACATGAAACTTGTATGCTAACATTTGCGACTCTCTTAAGTTGAAATGTTTTTACTTGCTAAACTTGACTTTGTTGTAGTTACAATAGATCATATAATTGGGTATGTGGTTGATCTGCAGCCTCATGGAGTAGAGTATGGATGTTGCACCAAGATTGACTTCTCTACACACTCTTCAATTAGATTTTACCAGTCCACTAAATGCAAATTCAAGAAGTACATATGTAGCATGAAGTTGAGTCTCAAATTTCTAAATCGAGTAATCATCCTCAATTTATTCCATAATTAGTTCAGTGTATATGAATGCCATAACTGAGCCTGAACTTTGTAATAGCATAGCGGACCCAACAGCACTATCTATCTATCTTTATGTCATCATTGAATTTAACTGTCATGATGATTGAAATCAATTCTCATTCTCAGCCCAATCAGAAATGAAAAAGTATGAATTTAGGAAGAGAAGGAGTGGACAGGAAGACTTGAATCACAAACAAGTTCAAATGAACTCATCTTGCATCGTGAAAGTCACAAGTGCACATCTCCTTAGGTTCCATCCCTGGAGGAATGGGTAAGAATACAACCATAGACAGATTGTGAAATTATTAATAAACTATGCAGAAAAAAACAAACTGACTGGTTTGTGATCTGTCACACTAATTATGACTAAATTTTACAGTGTCTTCTGAAATACATTCAAGGAATAAGAATTGCGAATCAATTTTTTTATAGCTAATGAATACATGGTATGTATTGAGTAGTCACAATATTGCCATAAATTGGAAATAGTCTATGTAAGGTGATACTACTTATCATACCATAATTACACAATAGTCACATTAAACTGATATTAAATTGATATCAAACCTATTTAACAGTAGTATGTCATTGATGAACATAATGACTAGCAATGAAAATAAGCAAGTAAATTAGCTTATATGGCACAAGTAATTGGACTAATGGTCATTGGTTATTATATATTTAAATTGAACTTTATAGAGAAATTATACCTTTTCCCAGGTATAGTAGCTACAGGGGAAAGGCTTTTATACAGCTTGCCAGTCTAACATCCAGGTGAATAATACCAATAGTTAGAATGTAGCTGATTTATTTTTTGTATTTGACAGAGGAACTTTAAAATGGTTAAGTCCTACAGAGAAAGACACTACTAACATAGTGTCACAGCCTTGAGGGCAGGGACACTCAGTGACCCTCCGATAGGCTTGTTTAATGCCTCTCTGATTGTGTTGTTAGGAGGAGTAGTCGCTACGTTCTAAACCAGTTAGGTGCTGCGCAGCGTGAACTATCATTCTTAGGGTCCAGGAGGCCCTAAGTAGCGTCCTCGCCGTGCTCGTGAGGCTACAGCCAAGTGCCTTCGGGACCCTGAATGGCACTTCCCACTGAGGCATCGCTGATGTATAATAGATGATAGATTCAGGCTTCAGCCAGGCGGTGGGCGCGGCTTCTGTGGTTCAGCTTTTTATTTGAGAGTTGTTTTCGGACAGATGAATGTTGGAATAACTAACCGGCTCATTTTGTCTTTAATTATTTGCTCAGTTCTGTTCTCCTAGACTAACATGCTTTTTGTTGTTACTCGGTACGTTGTTACTTCGTGTTTTAGCTGACCAGCTTCTGACGTATTTTGATATTCTGTAGCAGTAACTTCACTTGGAAAGAGTGTTGCGGATCTGCAGCCTCATGGAGTAGAGTATGTCTGTGCTGACCCTGGGTATAGTAGTATTCAGTCAGCCTTTCTAACACCCAGGCGTATAATACCACAATACCATTAAGAGGACAGAACCATCTTCGAACCATCTTCAAATCATCATCCCTATCCGCGCGGTGCTCCAGCCAGAAGTTGTAGGTGTGGTTTCTGGAGTTCAGTTAAAATTTTTGAGCGAGGTCGTTCTTCGTCTTCTTCCGGCCAGCTGATTCAAAAGAATGTTGCGATAATTAGCGGTTCAATTTACTTTAGTTCGTTCAACGGTTCTCTTTTCTTGGAAATGAGACTAACGTTTTTTTTATTGTTACTTGGTAAGTTACTTCCAGTCTTAGCTGACTAGCCTTTGACGTATTGTGGTGGTATTCCATTGCAGTAGCTTCACTTGGAGAGAGTGTTGCTGATCTGCAACCTCATGGAGTAGAGTATGTCTGTGCTGGTGCGAATCTCTCCAGAAATCTGGACTGTTCTGTATCTGGAAATTACATACAATGGATAATTACAGCAGGAACAAATTCTGCTAATACTCTTCAAGTAGTAAATGGCAATCCAACTACAATGAATGAAGTTGCAGTTGCAACTCTAATTTCTGAATCAAGTGACAGCATATTATCAACACTAGTCACATATGGCAAACCTGAACATATTCCATTATCAATTTATTGTGCATCTATTGAACAAAGGTCGGCCTACTATGAACTAAAATACAAAGGTGAGAACAGGTCACCAATGATGTATGGACTAATAATATACATTAGATTGTTCTTTTCAGAATTACCAGATCCACCTACTAAAAAATGAAGACATGTCCTCTAGTTATACTCTCCACTGTCAGTCTTCCAGTAACAAGTCTAGATCAGCAGACAACTACACAGTCACCATCACTGATAGTTCTTCTCCATCTCCTCCTCAGACATCCATTACCAGTGACTCCTCTCTCTCTGTGAACCTCTCTCACAACATAAACTATACAGTCTCTGTGAGGGCTACCAACTGTGCAGGAGACAGTGCGAAAAATACAATGTATTTTACTAGTAATGATGGAGGTGAGAAGAATATATATTTTTTCTGTACGCCAAACTTTAATCTTGTGAAATGAAATATGATAGCAAACCATATAATGTAGATATTTGGCCTACAATAAAATTTTCAGCAAATTGCTCATGATTTCAGATAGATTGCTTGTAATTTTATCGAAAAGGCTGTTTGAGACAAGAATTTGGGACTAGCCACTTACAGCAATTATTATTTAAAACATCAGGGAATATTTAATACATTGTCCATTCTCCTGTAGCATAAGCTATTATTTGCATGCACATCAC
>WLWI01005593.1_pt1 | contig 10466 bp, 9 predicted proteins | sample 6701501 | NCBI WGS metagenome assembly WLWI01 (sample SAMN12718690, study PRJNA515312) | sponge metagenome | isolation source: marine sponge | host: Mycale hentscheli | place: New Zealand: South Island, Marlborough, Capsize Point | collected 2014-11-01
TTACAAATGGCCAAGCTACCGCAATAATCCAGGCCTCGTGCAAGTTGTAGCGCTGCTAGAGTATCTGCGGTTTCGCCGGATTGAGAAATAGTCGTAAACAAGGTCCCTTTGGGCACAACAAATTTGCGATAACGATATTCACTTGCGACTTCAACGGTACATTGCACACCGGCTATTTCCTCCATCCAGTAGCGCGCGACCAAACCGGCGTGATAACTGGTACCACAAGCAACAATATGTACCGAGTTGGTCTGATTTAGAATTTCATCGGCAGACATACCAAAGGCGTTTTCAAGCACCTGATCATTCAACACACGTCCCTCAAGGGTTTCAGCAATGGCAAGCGGCTGAGTATAAATCTCTTTCAACATATAATGCTTATAGCCCGATTTATCTGCAGCATCGGCTGAAAGTTCTGACGTGGTGACAGCTCGTTGGACCGCCTCTCCCTCGGAATTGTAAATTTGCACGCCATCCTTGCATATATCTGCGACATCACCTTCTTCCAAAATGATGAATTGTTGTGTAACAGGGAGCAAAGCGAACTTGTCCGAGGCAATGAAGTATTCGCCCAGACCTACACCAATTAACAATGGTCCTCCGTGTCTGGCAGCAATCAAACGCTCTGGTTCGGCTTCCGTAATCACGCCCAGAGCGTATGCACCTTTTAACTCCTTAATAGTGGCCTGAACCGCCGCCAATATATCTTTGCCTTCCTCTAAATGACTATGAACCTGGTTTACGACGACTTCGGTATCCGTTTCAGACTCAAATACATAGCCATTTTGAATTTGAGCCGCACGTAGCGACTCATGATTTTCAATAATGCCATTGTGCACCAGCGCCACCAGCTCGCGACAAATATGAGGATGGGCATTACTAACACTGGGTTTGCCATGAGTTGCCCAACGTGTATGCGCGATACCCATGCCGCCACTTAGCGGAGTCTTTTGCAGCGAACTAACGAGCTCATTGACCTTCCCCAGCACCCGAGCCCGCTCTAACTTCGAAGAACCATTCAGAATTGCGACGCCAGCAGAATCGTAACCTCTATATTCTAAACGTCGTAAGCCCTCTACAAGAATCGGACTGACATCTCGCTGGGCTACCGCGCCAACAATCCCACACATAGTAATTTTCTCGTCATACGCAAATTTAAATGAATTATGCCTTCAATTGAGCAAGTGGTCATGCCTTACAGCCACATAAGCGCTGCAATACTCACTAATTGTCTGAATTTGAATGATACTGAAATTAAGATAAGTGGTCGGGGCGAGAGGATTCGAACCTCCGACCCCTGCAACCCCATTGCAGTGCGCTACCAGGCTGCGCCACGCCCCGACGTTTAATCCAAATGTATGTGGCAGAAGTCCCAATCAGGAAAGTTCAAAGGAATAACACTTCATAGAAATATTATGCCTGATGAAATGAAGAAATCAGAAAAAGGAAATACTGCGAATATTAGTAAGTGAGAAATCCTAGCGGTGTTTACCGTCTTAACAAGTCAAGAACTTCTTCCAGTTCAGATCGGAGTTGACGAATAATCTGCTGACTCTGATTGGAATCATCTTTTGCTTCATCTCCTGACAAACGTTGTCTGGCTCCACCAATTGTAAAGCCCTGTTCGTACAATAGACTCCGAATCTGACGGATAAGAATAACATCGTGACGTTGATAATATCGACGATTACCACGACGTTTCAGGGGCTTTAATTGTGGAAACTCCTGCTCCCAATAACGCAATACATGCGGTTTAACCGCACAAAGATCACTTACCTCACCTATGGTGAAGTATCTCTTGCCAGGGATGGCAGGTAATTCACTATTGTTGGACGCTTCCAGCATACGCTTCTACTCTAGCCTTTAGTTTTTGGCCAGGACGAAAAGTGACAACTCTACGAGCACTTATCGGAATTTCCTCACCTGTTTTCGGGTTTCTACCAGGACGCTGGTTCTTGTCACGCAGATCAAAATTACCAAAACCTGATAACTTTACCTGGCTGCCTGACTCCAGTGCCGCTCGAATCTCTTCAAAAAACATTTCTACAATTTCCTTGGCTTCTCTTTTATTAAGGCCAAGTTCTTCATATAGTTTTTCGGCCATATCGGCCTTAGTTAGTGCTGCCATATTATTTTCTCAGTGTCGCACCAAATTCTGAATTGAGAGCCGTCAGGATCCTTTCCATGACAGTCTCTACCTCCTCCTCTGTAAGAGTGCTAGAAGATGTCTGAAAGGTCAAGCCCAAAGCAAGACTTTTTTTCTCTATATCAATACCTTCCCCTTGATATAGGTCAAATAACTCTAGGTTATCCAAGAGTGCTGAGGCCTCTGTTTCGATGCAATTAGTAATGTCATGAACGGGTATATTCAAATCAACCAGCAGCGAAATATCTCGTTTTACAGTCGGAAATTTGGAGATTTTCGTGAACTTTACCGGCGTTTTGACGCATATACTAGACAGGTTGAGTTCAAATACATAGGCAGCTTGAACTAGATCGAACTCTTTCAGCATTAGTGGATGAAGCGCCCCAATGATCCCAATTGCTTGATTTCCAATGAAGATTTCGGCTGACTGTCCTGGATGTAAGGCATTATGTTGATTATCAACATATTTTATCTCCACTGAGCCCCTGCCTGCCTGTACAAGTGCTTCTACATCACTTTTCAAATCATATATATTACTTGAAGAATATGGGTTATCCCATTGTTTTTCTGTGATATTTCCTGATATTATTCCTGAGATCATCAAATCCTGTTCTACTTCCTTTCCATCTTTAAAGACACGACCGCTCTCAAATAATCTGATTCTGTCCTGTTGACGATTTTGGTTGTAAGCAAGACTGGCTATTAGGCCCGGCAGCAAACTACAGCGCATAACGCCCATATCTGAAGAAATCGGGTTTAACAGCGGAATTGCAGGGATCTCACCTAATACCTTCTCCTGTAAAGCCTTATCCACAAAACTATAAGTAATAACCTCATGATAGCCTCTATTTAGCAAACATTGTTGTATGTCATCCAGGCCATCATCGCCATCGCCAGTGTACATGCTCAAACTTGCCTGAGGCGGCGTGCTGGGGATATTGTTATAACCATAAATACGAGCCACCTCTTCTATCAAATCGGCCTCAATACTTATGTCAAACCGAAAGGATGGCACACTTACCTGAAACCCGCCCGACGTCTCTTCTACACCCAGATCGAGTTGCTGCAAAATTCGTTTCACTCTTGCCGCTTTTATTTCAACGCCAAGAATCCGACTTAAACTATCCAGGCTTAGGCTAACAGGCGGTCTGGTCGGCAAGTATTCTGTCTCTTCCACTATGGCAAGAGGACCAGCATTACCGCCACAGTATTCGATTAATAACTCAGATAACCTCTCGAGCGCGACTTCCTGCAATTTGAAATCCACTCCCCTTTCGTAACGATGGGAAGCATCGGTATGTAAACCATAGCCTCTGGCTCGACCAGCGATGACTTCAGGATCAAAATAGGCACTTTCAAGAAACAGATCCTGGGTCTCATCGGAAACTGCGGTATCTAAACCTCCCATGATACCTGCGAGGGCAATCGCTCCACTATCATCGCAAATAAGTAACGTTTGCTCCTTGACCTTGCATTCCTGACCATCGAGCAGGGTAAGATCTTCATCGTCCGTCGAAAATCTAACAACAATATCACCCTTGAGCTTATCGCTATCAAAGGCGTGCATAGGCTGCCCTAACTCCAGCATAACGTAGTTAGTCAGATCCACTACCGCGTTGATACTGCGAATGTCTGCCCGGCGTAATCTCTCCAAAACCCAGTCTGGTGCGCGTTTAGTGATATCAATACCAGTAATAAGGCGCCCGGCGTAACGTGGACATGCCGAGGATGCCTCTAGAATTACTTTTCTCGATAGATTATGAGCTTCGATTAGTTTCTCTTTACTCGGGGTGTCTACCGGGAGATCATTTAGCACACCTACTTCACGAGCAATACCTGCAAGACTAAGGCAATCGCCGCGATTTGGCGTTAAGGATAATTCGATAACATGGTCGTCCAATCGTAGATAATCAGATAAATCTGTGCCGGGCTTGGCAGCATTGTGTAATTCGAATAATTGTTCCGCATCAGCGGAAAGACCTAACTCACCTCCAGAACATAACATTCCAGCAGATGTTACGCCTTTCAGACTAGTCTCTTTAATCTCAATGCCATTTGGTAAGGTTGCTCCAGACAACGCCAATGGAAAACATTTCCCTGCTCCTACGTTATCCGCGCCACATACAATGGTAAGCACGTTTGAACCTGTATTCACCTGGCAAAGTTTGAGTTTATCAGCATTAGGATGTGGTTCGACACGCTCAACCCGTCCTACTACGATATTTTTGAATTTCCCGCCACAAGACTCGATACTCTCGACTTCAAACCCGGCCATCGTAAGTTGATCTGCCAGTTCATCTGTATTGAGCGGAGGATCAACCCACTCTCGTAACCATTGTTCACTAAGTTTCATTAAATACCCGTCGCGACTGCTTATCTAGAAATTAAATTCTGTTCTAACTGAACTGCTTCAGAAAACGCATATCGTTCTCAAAAAACATACGTAGATCATCGATCCCGTATTTCAACATCGCCAAACGTTCAGCGCCCATACCAAAGGCAAAACCAGAATACTTGCTACTATCGACACCTACATTTTCCAGCACATTTGGATGCACCATGCCGCACCCTAATATTTCCAGCCAACCGTTATTTCCCATGATATCCACTTCAGCCGATGGCTCAGTAAAAGGAAAATAAGAAGGTCTGAAGCGAGTTTCCACTTCTTCCCCAAAAAAATGCCGAACGAAATCTTCGAGCAGGCCTTTTAGATGCGAGAAAGTTATATGTTCGTCTACCATCAAACCTTCTATCTGATGGAACATGGGCGTATGGGTCATGTCAGAATCACAACGAAATACCCGCCCAGGTGCGATAATCCGAAATGGCGGTTCGCGTTCTGTCATATATCGTATTTGTACGTTTGAAGTATGCGTACGCAACAAACTGTCTTCGCCAAGATAAAAAGTATCATGCATGGCACGCGCAGGATGATGTTCGGGAATATTTAATGCTTCGAAATTGTGATAGTTATTTTCGATTTCTGGTCCATCGACAACTTCAAATCCAATTTGTGCAAACAATCTTTCAATCTCTCGCAAAGCCAGAGTCACAGGATGCAAACTGCCTGACCGCTGTCCACGGGCAGGTAAGGTCATATCAACTTTTTCAGTTGCTAGTTTCTCCTGCAACTGTTTGTTTTCAAGTAATTTACCCTGAGAACTTATTATCTCCTGCAATTTTTGTTTAACTTCATTAATCGCATTGCCGGCCGCAGGACGTTCATCCGCTGGTAATTTGCCTAGCTGTTTTAGGCCTTGCGTCAATTCACCTTTCTTGCCCAAAAATTCTACACGTACAAGATCCAGCGCTTGCAAATCAACTGTCGCCTTTACAGCGGACTCGGCTTCTTTTAAAAGCTGTTTAAGATCTTTCATTTTCAGAACCCTGAATGCGAGAATATTTATAGTTAATTGGCCGCTTCATCACTAATTGTTACTGACTTCCTCTGGAATTTGTATGTAGTCGTGTCCTCTTGCGCACCCTAAGGCCATTTCCTTCGGGCACATACGACCGCCATGGATGGCGGAAGTGTCGAAAATGCAGGAGCATTTTTCGACCGTCCATCCATGGACGCAAAAAAGGGGAACGGATAGTCCGTTCCCCTGCTCTAGTAAAACCTTTAAAACTTAGTTACTGAGACTGGACTTGGCTTGATTAGCTATCTCTGCAAAAGCGGCTTTATCAGTCACTGCCAGATCGGCAAGTACTTTTCGATCTATTTCAATTTCAGCCTTATTGAGGCCATCGATCAAACGACTGTAAGACAATCCACACTCTCGAGCGGCTGCATTGATACGAACGATCCAAAGCGCACGGAACTGACGCTTACGTTGACGTCGGTCACGATAGGCATATTGACCTGCTTTTGTAACCGCCTGCTTAGCAACGCGATAAACACTCTTGCGACGACCACGATAGCCCTTTGCCTGTTCCAGTACCTTCTTATGACGGGCATGTGCGGTAACCCCGCGTTTAACTCTTGGCATCTCTCTTCTTCCTCTTAAATATATGGCACCATGCGCGCAGCAGCCTTCTGATCGTTATCATGAAGAGCCACTATGCTTCTCAACTGGCGTTTACGTTTAGTACTTTTTTTAGTCAGTATGTGACTGCGATGCGATTGACGATGCTTCAGTTTACCTGAGCCTGTCTTTGAAAACCGCTTTGCTGCGCCACGATTAGTCTTGATTTTTGGCATTATTTACTCCACTTCCTCTCAATTTATCTATTTCTTCGATGCCAGCACCATTACCATCTGCCGACCTTCCATCTTGGGGAATTGTTCTACTATTCCATGATCCTCGAGATCTAACTTAATTCGCTCAAGCATCTTCGCGCCCAGCTCCTGGTGTGCCATTTCCCGGCCACGAAAGCGCAAGGTAACTTTTACTTTGTCACCATGACTCAAAAACCGAATCAAATTACGTAACTTGACCTGATAATCACCATCTTCAGTCCCAGGTCTGAATTTTACTTCCTTAACATGTATTTGTTTCTGCTTCTTCTTCGTCGCATGTTTTTTCTTATTTTGCTCAAACTGAAACTTGCCATAATCCATCACTCGACAGACGGGGGGCTCACTATTAGGTACTATTTCAACCAAATCCAGATCGGCTTCAATCGCCATCTGTTGTGCTTCTTCAATTTTAACGACACCGACCTGCTCTCCATCGGGTCCAATTAACCTTATCTCAGGCGTTGTTATTTCCTCGTTAAGACGGTTCTGCTTTTCTGCGACGATATTTTAATCCTCCAAAATATTACGGCCAGGGTACGCGATGTCTTCCTCTAAACGGGAAATAAAGGCGTCCAATGACATCGCCCCTAAATCCTCTCCATCACGCGTACGCACGGCCACGGTATTATCTTCAACTTCTCGCGCACCTATGATTATTTGATAGGGAACGCGTTGAATTGCTTGCTCGCGGATTTTAAGGCCGATCGTTTCATTTCTCAAGTCAGTTTCACTTCTAAATCCCTTATTTTTCAAGGTTTCTGCAATTTTTATGGAATATTCGGCCTGCTTATCTGTGATTGAAGCCACTACGACTTGAATTGGCGCCAGCCAAACTGGAAATGCGCCCGCAAATTCCTCGATCAAAATACCGATAAATCGTTCCATCGAGCCAAGAATTGCCCGATGTAACATCACTGGTACCAGCTTTTCGCTATTTTCGTCCACATATTGCGCACCAAGACGACCTGGCATAGAAAAGTCAGCCTGAATCGTCCCACACTGCCAGACACGCCCAATGCAATCACGCAGAGAAAAGTCGATTTTAGGCCCGTAAAAAGCACCTTCTCCCGGCTCAAGCTGCCAATCAAGCCCTTTTTCATCAATTGCAACTTGCAAAGCATGTTCTGCTTTGTCCCAGATTTCATCACTACCTACACGGTTTTCCGGGCGCGTAGACAGTTTGATCAAGATGTCCTTAAAACCGAAATCCGCGTATACCTCGAATAAAAGATCAATGAAATCAGATACTTCAGCCTGTATTTGGGCTTCAGTACAAAAAATATGGGCATCATCCTGAACAAAATTACGCACTCGCATAAGACCGTGCAGGGTCCCGGAAGCTTCATTTCGGTGGCACGAGCCAAATTCTGACAGTCTGAGTGGCAGATCACGATAGCTCTTCAACCCCTGGTTAAAGACCTGTACATGGCAAGGACAGTTCATCGGCTTAATTGCATAATCGCGATTTTCAGAGGCTGTGGTAAACATATCATCCTGATATTTGTCCCAGTGCCCGGAACGCTCCCAGAGGCTCTTGTCGACTAACTGTGGCGTATGAATTTCCTGATAGCCATTGTTCGCCATTTTTCCGCGAATATACTGCTCTACCACCTGATAGATTGACCAGCCCTTCGGATGCCAGAACACCATACCGGGCGCTTCTTCCTGAAAATGAAATAGATCCTGTTTCCGAGCCAGTTTTCTATGATCGCGTTTTTCTGCTTCCTCCAGCCGATGCAGGTATTGCTTCAGGGCCTTTTTATTTGGCCAGGCCGTTCCGTAGATACGCTGCAACATCTCATTATTCGAGTCACCTCGCCAATAAGCACCCGCCAGTTTCATTAGTTTGAAGGCTTTGAGCTTTCCTGTACTGGGAACATGTGGGCCACGGCAAAGATCAATAAACTCTCCCTGCTTATATAGCGACAAATCTTCATCTGAAGGAATCGACTCTATGATTTCAGCCTTATAAGCTTCTCCCATATTGCGAAAAAATGTCACTGCATCATTTCTAGCCATAACAGAGCGCTCGACCTGAAAATCTTCTTTCGCGAGTTCTGACATATGCGTTTCGATTGCTTCAATGTCATCTGGCGTAAATGGTCTTTCATAAGCAAAATCATAGAAAAAACCATCTTCAATGACAGGACCAATTGTGACTTGTGCTTCCGGAAACAAGGACTTCACCGATTGCGCCATTAAATGCGCGCAGGAATGACGGATAATCTCAAGACCCTCATCGTCTTTGTCAGTAATGATACGTAGTTGAGCATCCTCCTCGATAAGATAGGAGGCATCGATCAGTTTTTCGTCAATCTGTCCGCCAAGCGTTGCCTTGGCTAAACCCGGACCGATAGCCTCTGCGACCTGCAGGACCTTAACTGGCTTGTCAAACTGACGCTCACTGCCGTCAGGAAGTGTGATAACAGGCATGTTATCTCCTTTTATATCAGTGGTGATCCCCACAACAGACCACGTGTAGAAAGAGACTAAACCCGAGTATTAATAATACCCGGGTTTATTATATTGGTAGGCACGGACGGACTCGAACCGACGACATCTACCATGTCATGATAGCGCTCTAACCAACTGAGCTACGCGCCTATAAAATAAAGTGGCACAGCATACAGAAAAGCTCTGGCAATTCTCAAGTAATACTTGGCAAATCTACCATTTAATTGCCAAAACCTGTCTGTTGTTCTATCCGCTTGCTAATAAAGCATCAAGACTTGCTGATAATTCTGCTTTGTGTGCTTTTAATTCATCTGTTGCATGACCATCGGCAGTATATTGTTCAATCATCATGTCGAGGCCATTTAATGAGCGGCGTAATTCAAATTCAGCAACATCTCGAGCATGATCAATTGTTCTACCATATTCGTCATCCGCCATCATGGCATCAGATGCATCCTTCATGGCTGGCTCTGCAGCCGGTGCCGTTGCATTGCTGGCGGCTTTGTCATCACCACATGCAGTTAGCATCAGGCTAATAATGGCTATAAAAACTATTTTGATCGTTGTCACTTGTGTTTCTCCCCTGTTTTATCCAGTTAATTATTATGGCTTATCAATTTCTACTGCAAAGACATTCTATGTCAAATTAGATCTTTCGCATGGCATATTACACCGATTTTGATCTTTCGCATGGCATGTTATACCCATATTTATCTTTCGCATGGCATGTTATACCGATATTGATCTTTCGTATGGCATGTTATGCCCATATGTACTGAAAAACCAGTTCAGACTTACTCCTTCGATTCTTGTGCCCCTTGTGCTTCCACTACCGACAGTGCTGTCATGTTAACCAGGCCCCTGACGGAAACAGAACTGGACAAAATATGTACGGGTTGGGAGGCTCCAATCAGCATTGGCCCGACTGAGACACCGCCGCCAAGCATTTTCAACAGATTGTAAGCTATATTGGCGGCATCGATATTAGGCATTATCAGGGTATTGGCTTTGCCCTTGAGGCGCGAACCCGTGAGGGCCTGATTTCTTATTTCCTCAGACAGAGCCGCATCGGCGTTCATTTCACCCTCGATGACTAATTGCGGTGCGCGTTCCTGCAATATCACCATGGCCTTACGCATCTTTTCGGCTGATCTTGAATCCCGGCTACCAAAGTTCGAGTGTGATAGTAAGGCTATTCTCGGTTTTATACCGAATTCCTGTACGGTTTTAGCTGCCAATAAGGTCATTTCAGCTATTTCATCCGCGTTTGGCTCCGAAGTAACGTGGGTATCACAAAGAAAAAATGTACCACTGGGCAAGACTAAGGCCGTGACTGTAGAGAAGTCTTTCACGCCTTTGTCCTTACCAATGATATGGGTCACATGGCGTAAGTGTGTTGAAAAAACGCCAATAGTGCCACACAACATTGCGTCAACATTACCTTTCTTAAGCATCAACGCGGCAATCGCACTATTTTGTGTTCTTACAATATTTTTCGCCTGGGATGGTGAAACACCTTTTCTTCCCATCAGTTCGTGATAATAAGTCCAATAGTCATAGTAACGATCGTCATTATGCGGATTGATTATTTCAAAATCAGTACCTGCCTCCAATTTGATACTCAAA
>WLWI01005594.1_pt1 | contig 10464 bp, 3 predicted proteins | sample 6701501 | NCBI WGS metagenome assembly WLWI01 (sample SAMN12718690, study PRJNA515312) | sponge metagenome | isolation source: marine sponge | host: Mycale hentscheli | place: New Zealand: South Island, Marlborough, Capsize Point | collected 2014-11-01
GTGTTTTGTTTGTTGTTAGTATTGGTATTGTGTGTGTGTGTGGGTGGTGGGGGGAGGGGGAGTGGGGGGGGGGGGGGGAGGGGGGGGGGGGGGGGGATGGCAAGTGGTTACTATGACTCTGAAAAAAAAATTGCAAGATAAATACTATGAGGCCTGCGATCATAGCTGTTGAGCACTCAACTTGGTACTCCTAGGAAAGCTATGTACTAAATGTTGCCATTCTTGATGGAGAGCCATGACTGGTGAACACTTAACAAAATTGCATGTATAAATGTGCTTTTATACTGACAAATACATATTGCTGTACATATCACTTATTCTGCAGAGAATGAATAATGCAATTACTGACTACATACCAGATCTGTGAGTCCAGCCACGGTAAAAAGACCTAAAGCTGCTGTGTATTGACTGCTGACCACAAGATAGCCTAACACTGGAGACATTGCAATGCGACCAAGAGAAAGCAAGTTAGGAACAGTTAGGATATTTTCCTGGAAGAAAGGAAACATTTTATAAAAACTATTCTGTAAAAAAAAGTGGCTTATTCTTAACTATAACAGTAAAATGAGGTAGTGCTTGCATTGTAGATACATTTTTCTATTATAAGAATAACCAGTACAGAACATCAGTTCACATCACAAGAATCAATGGGTAGTAGATATTGTGGTATATCACTATATTAGCCCTCCCAAATTGTGATCCCTCATCCATGCAGCTAAAAGTTATTAATTGTATAAATCATAGCTAAAGCATGCCTAAATATCTCCTTACCTTCTCAAAATTACCTTTAGGACCATTCATATATTCTCTCGTGTGAAAGTAATAAGCTTGATGCATGCAAGGCATTCTCCTAGATACCAGCCAGGATATTCTGGCAGCTCCATGTTGCCTCACTAGTCTGTTCAACAGCTGCATCCAATGGGCAAGCCAAACTAAGTGAAACTAGTCCAGAGTTTGGCCGAACCCTTTACCTAATATTACCGACTCTCAGAAATGACCATAACTCGGATGTTGATCTACTCGATCCAATGCAATCAACAACGACTTAGTTTACAGCATGTATCAACGTAGTATGCATATTCTGTCTAATGATAAATCCATTCCATAAAAAAAAAAAAAAAGGTGACGAACAGCTAAAAACAAATACACAACAGGACAAATTGTATGAAAGAGATGGTGAAGAAAATTGACCAGGAAAAAGAAGAATTGAGTTGATAAGAGAGGTCTAAGAAGAGTTTCCATGTTTCATACATTGTATTATAGCATCTACCCAGGACTGGGAAATTTCTTTGGTTTCTGTAAAATAGGAAAAAATATAAATAAACAAAAAATTTAAAATTTATACAAGTAGCTATCTAGTTTACAATAAACTCACCTCCTTTGATTTCATAATTTCTTGATGGGGTTTCAATCTGCAATAAGAATCACATTTAGACAGGTTAAATTAAACTAATAGTAATTACAATTTGGATTATTTATTTGTCAATCTATCTGCTAATTATAATGAACATGCTGAACAAGTACAATTAAACAAGAAATAATTTTTTTAAGTCTTCTTTTCAAAAATTTTAGACATAGCTGGATAATTAAACTGGTTATACAAGTTGTGGTGCTAACTCTTTACTATATTATATCAAACCAGTAAGCGCAACCTTTGCACACACATTAAAAAAAAATACATTGAACAACAATGGTAATATTGTTGAACTTCATAAAATTACTAAGAAGGAAAAAAATTCTGCTTTATACAATAATTACAAGAGAGACAGCAAAGCTATATACTTTCATACTTAACATCGTTTTCATAAAACTCCTTTCCCAAATGTTTCAGATAATTATGAAGATACAAATACAATGGAAGTTCCTCTGCTTGTACAGCCAATAATTTAAACCTATCCCGACATTTCAACTGTTTCGTCTTCAGGGTTCACTAAGGTTGAACTCGTGGTGGTGATTTTACAAACAGAAAATTAGTAGCACATGCCTACTATTGAATATGTCCTTCAGGGTGACTTACAGATCTGGAAACATCCAAGTTAAAAAAAAGAAGAAGCAGTAACCAATGTCTCTTATACACTGCTCTCTAATGTTATTTGGATGTATAAAGCTTCCCCAATCTATAACTCGTAATTCTTAGTGGCTTTGTCCAGAACTTTACTTTGGTGATGTTGCTGCAAGTATGTTCCTAATAGCTTTTCTTACAGGCATCCTGATGTTCTTTCACTCTCTTATCTTTAGTTGATTCACCTATACATGATAACTTGAATTAAAGAGTGAAAAAACACCAGGATGCATGTAAGAGAAGTGACAAGAAAATTTCTGTCATTTTAATAGAGATATCAGTTAGGAGCTTCCAAGATGCATTCAATTATCTACCCTTAAGGAGGACTTTGGCAAGATGGTAAAACATGGTGTAAGAAAGAAGTTTATTATTATTATTATTATTATTATTATTATTATTATTATTATTATTAAGCCCAGAATGACTGAATAATGATACAAAAACCATGATTAGAATAGAAAGCTATAAAAATCAACATCTAATATAACGTTCCTATTTTTTTATTTTTACGTTACTGATGTAGTACTTCCTGTAATATAAAATTGAAACAAGTGCACTGGTATTTTTTTATAATAAAAAAAGTCTACTGGAACGGTTATCATTGAGCATCTGTCCGCCTGCAAATATTTTAATAGCACAGGGCTCTGAATCCAACAACTAGGAGGTGAATAAGCTATGATGCACTCTGTTAAACCCTGTAGCAACTCTGAGATCGCCAGAAATTGAGCTTCAGGAAGTACCGTTAGAAACAGTTAAGTCCGTATTTTAAGCTCTTCTCTTTGCAGACTCATATACATTTTTGTAAAGAGTTTGCTTTAAAATTCAATTTTTGCTGGAATGTCACAGAAAAGAAACAAAGCACCAAAGGTGGGAACCCTCAGCGTTACTATAAAGTAGTTAGCTGGCTATTTCAAAGACCCAAAAGATAATATTTGGTGTAATATGCTCATGCAAGTCATGTGGCTTGTGCAAGCCAATATGTAGTTCTTGCAATGAAACAGTACACATAAATGCTGTCTTCATAAGAACAAATGCAAGAGACGCTCTCCTACCAGGTAGTTTCGACAGGGAACTCCAACCGGTAAACCACCGAGACTATGAAGTAAAACTATCGCAAGCCGGGGCAAGAAATAATTTATTCACGTGAGTTTGGCGTGACAAGAGGGGCATTACAAACAATTGCTTACGATCATAAGGCCTAAAAATAACGAGCTTTTTCTGAAAAAATAAGTTGAAACGAAGAAAAATTCTGGCACATTAAAAGGACTTAAAATGTCCAGTGCAACATATGATGCTTGTTTCATTCTTCGAAAGGCTGTCATCTTCGAGACCCACTTTTTGTCGTGTGATGGAATGACTGACAGACAAACTGAGTACTATAACCTTCTCGCGCATGTGCGCTGAGGGCTAATTTATACATTTTTCATGTTACCCAACTGGTCGTCACAAAAGACAGGAAAAGGGTTAACATTTATTATTCCAAGTAGGAACCAATCCCGCTTTTGTGTACATTATAAATAGTTAAACACATTTTCAATCACTTACAATAAATATGTTATCTATGTTCAAGTAGACTTTTCTTACTTCCTTCAATTCTATGGTTCCCGAAGGTGTATGATTCTAAAAGTAAACAAGAACACCTGAAAATATTTAGCTTTCTTGACATTCAAACTAATGGAATGAAATCAAATATGTATGCTTGTTACAGTTACCCTGCACAAAAACATGCGTCAATACGCTCGCATTTTCAGTTGAACCAATATTGACTACATAAATCTAACACTAAAATGTGGAAGCCTCTACTATGCAATTGGTTAGAGGTTAATAATTGTATGTTTAACATCAAATTATAATATAAAACTATAGGCCCCCATGGCCTGGTCAAACTAATGAACAGTAAACTTGTGCTACATGAACATACTTTTACAAATGTGTGCCCTTGCAATGTAGTTAAAAAAAAAAAAAAAGGGTGGGGGGGATGAAGGTAAACTGTAGGAAGGGGATATCCTTCAAACTCCTCAATGAAAATAATCGGCACAATGAAACCATAAAAAGTCTATGTTTGTACCCTTGTTGAATGAGTAACAGGAAATCTACTATCCCTTCCCACAACACATATCACTCCTGTTGTGAACATATTAACATTTAGTCTGTAATGTGTAGGTTATGTTCCATAAATAAATAATAAGCTAACTGATGCAAACATGATCTTGGAATTCAAATCTTCATGTCAAGAATTAGTTATGAGAAATTGTGGTAAGAAATAAACATGTTCTCAAAAGGGCTTCAGAGACTTATTAGGTCGCTATGACTCCTGACATCACATGATACCATCTTCATCTCAGCTAAGGCAATCTACTGGCCATGGGACACTGTTTGTGTCCATTGTAGGAGTACTTCAAGAAGTATAGTACTTACTATAGCCACTCCTAATACAGACACCTCTACCATACACATGTATCAACACCACCTGACTTATCACATCATCTCTTACAACTGCAGAGATTATATATAAATATATTTGATAGTTCCTCTCAACAGATGTCCCATAACATAGCAGTTTCCAGTTTATTTAGCTTGGATAACTAGTCTCTGAGTAATCAGACACTTCACTAGTCAAGACACATTTTAAAGGCCTCACTGATGGTCACAAAATACACTTATCGTACTTCACTTGCACACATTATGCAACAGTAGAATACAACAGGCTAGGTGCAACTCAATGCAGTGAACCAAATTGTGCTTCAATAGAATCTGATTGCAACAAAACTTACACTTCCTTTAAAATATGCTATCTGTTTGCCATTAAGAATAAAGTGTCTCAGCTTAAAGTCAGTGTTGATTTTCCCCCTTTTACAAAGTTGTCCTTCCTTGACAGTCTGCTCCATAGCTAACTTTCAAGAGGCCACTCTGCACAAAATGCAAATCGAAAATTTTAAACAAAAAATCGCACAAGCTCACCAGCGTACCTTCCCAGCTCAGCCCGCGCCTCGCAGAATCTACCCACGCCTCGCAGAATCTACCCACCGAGAGGACAAGGATTGTAAGTTGATCAAAGAAAGAGCTGGCGCAGCGAATCTTAAAACGGGGCGTGTACTTCCGATGTGAACTCCGGAAGTAATCTTAGGATATAAACATATCCGTCCAAGTCTAATAAGTCACGTGCACGCCTGAAATTACTGTTACTATAGCAACTTCAGTTTTCGCGTGCAAATACCGTGTCCCTGGGTGGTTCAAAACGAGCGAGAAGGATGGTAAGAGTTTTTGTCAACTGCGTCGATACCTACGCAGGGAGAGCACTAAGCAAGGTATATGCGTTGTAGAATTTCTACTGTAGTCTTCTATATAATAAAATTAGTGTGCCCCCTTTTTTTTTAGCAAGTTACAAATTTTAGCTAATTAATTCGTTAGCTAGCTATTAGCTAGAACCATAACGGGTGTCATAATGTTTTCGTTTTACATTGCATGTGGTAAAGACGTTTCTCAACGAAAGGGTCAAGTTAAAGCCTTAATGTTTATAAAAAGTAATAATGCTAGCTATTTAAAACCCAAACCCTAATAGCAATTGCAATCGTAGTATCAAAAGAATCGATAATTGTGTAATCACCAAGTACAGTGATTTGCTACCAGGAGCTCACTCCATAGTAAAGTTTTTTCTGAAGCCGATAAATCTACAACAAGTAATGTTTTTCAAAACTCTTACTTTTTTATGACTTTAATTGCCGTTAGAAGATGGCTTTTTTATTTGCTGGTTAAATACTAATACTTATAGCTAATGACCAAGAAAAAAATTGACTATAAGAAATGAACTATCACATTAGTATTGATGACATTTTTTCTAGTTTAGCTATTAATATTGCAGCTTAAGAATTAAAAAAAAAAGAAAAAAAAAGAGCAGTTTGTAGCTAACCGCTGTACCATAAAAACTATTGGACTACTGGATAACTCTCAGAACTGCTTGGATATAATGCTATACAAATACAGCAAAAAAGAAAGTCATCTATACAAACCAGCTGGAATGTAACCAGACATGATGTTCCTATACTCATATAGATATTTAGTAGTCACCAACTGAATAACCTAGAGCAAATAAAATATCATACTTGAATAGGGTATATATTCCCTTATATAACATAATTACTACTAATTTTGTGACATCTGGTATGACTACCTAGAAAATGCATAAAGGATTCATTACTACTTTCAATAGGTTTTTGCCAATGCTTCAGTGGGTGGAACAGTTGAGAATGCAGATGATACTGAAAGTGTGACAGGAGAAATGGAACAAGCAGCCAATAAGGATACAGTTAATTATGAGGTGGTAGGCTCAGTTATAGATCCAGATGCACAAGTTCCACCCTGGGTTGACAACATTGTTCAAGTAAGCAAAAACTGGTGGTTTTGGTGATAATTTGGCTTGAATAAAGTTGTAGACTTTCTTTTCTAATATTGGTATGTATTATAGAGTAATGACAAAGATGAATTTCTATCGACTTTAAAGTCTTGTGATATTGTTTTATATCATACTGTCGGGATTGCCTCACAAGTGGAAGAAGCATCTTGGGCAGTAGAAGGTAATTTACTGCATTTTACAATGTTTGTCAAAATCATGCACGTGGAAAGCACATTTTCTTTTCACATACATGTAATCTCCAATAATACGACAGTAGATAAAATATAACTAAAACTCAATCTGTCATGAAAGTGTACATGTTCTTTGTGACTAGCTATTATATAACAAATGTTCTAGTTCCTATTCATCAAGGTAACAATTACATCTTTTGGAAATGTTTTAATTTGTCTGGTTAACGGATACTCTACCTATGCTTACTGATGTCCCCTCCTCAACACACACACATATATATGCTAAAATTATCCAAAGTAATGGTAGCAATAATATCTTACAATTTCTCAAAGAAAATTGCCTTACCTCAACTGCATAGTAGCTATTTAATGAGTAGCTCCCCACCCAGCAACTAAAAACCAGCAGTTTTTAATTGAGTCTGGTAAAGGGTTTTCAGGGCATGACACAAACTGTTTGCAATTGAAATAAAAGCACTTCTAAGAAATATCATTATTTGCTTACTGCTATAGTACCAGAAGAAACTGTGGGCAATTAGCCTAAAAAGCTGTATTTGAGCATCCCACACGAATAGGCACATATAATATCTGATTTTTTTATTTTTTATTAATACTGTCTCACTTGCTTTACTTGCCCACCAATAATACATATACCCAAATTCAAGTGAACACCCCATTAGTATCTCACTTGCTTCACTCGCATACCAATGATAGTACTCATATTTTATTGTGATGGTACTTTAGTTTCACACCATCAGTTGTGTTGATGTTGTTGTTATAGCTCTACATGACTGCTTGTCATCATTCACAACTCAGAAGGTATTTATCTGTGTTTCAACCATCATGACCTGGGCCCGCAGCAAGCCTCTAGACCCAGTGAGTATTAAGAATCTTGTGGGCAAGTGTAGCATAAGTGAGAAATTTCATAGATAGCTAAATTTGACCTACAATGAAAAAACATTATGTAATAGAAATACTCGAATCCAGTAGATATCACAAATCATTTTATTGGACTGATACAGCACTATCTTGAAGCTTATTTAAGAACCCTTGTTTAGTTAGAGGGAATCGATTAAACAAAACTATTACGTAAGGATTTATTATTAGCATTTTTTTTGTAATAGCTAATACAGAAGACGCTAATATTGCTTTTGAGTTGCAACATGAAAATAATGAACAATATTTTTTTTATGTCTCTACGAATGGGAAAGCTATCTGGTACTTTGTTAGGTGGAAATAGGGAAATGTTTAGGCAGTAATGCAAGGAACAAATGTAAAAGAAAATTTTTAACCCTTAGCAGATCGTAGTCACAAATTAATTCATGACAGGCATTATGTACCGAGCGTACCGGAGTTACAAATCCATGACTATACACGTATGTTAATAGAATACGGTTGTCATGAATTCGTGACGGGCTTGTTCAAGCTCTATTGGTTCATGTAAGCACACTCAATATCAGCAAGATTGTTATGCACTTATCTGCAGAGAATTGTAATGTTTGAGGATGATAGCAACAATAACAACAATTGTGATAGTTTGATAGGTGAATGATCGTGGATTCAAAGACAACAACAGCAACAGTGAATTATTTCAACAAATAATGACAAGTAGAAGTGAAAAAAATATGCTAGAATGTGAGGGGTGCATTCTAGTACGGTAGTCCAGGAAATGGGTGTGGCTAAGACACTTAAAATGGACACCCATCAAGCCAGAGTTGTAGAGCAGTTGAGACCCAACGCAACACCCGTGATGAAGGCAGAGGCAGAAACACAGGGAAACTTGTGCTAGGAAAAATATACTAATGCATTACCATGGCTACTAGCCTACAGGAATAATGCTAGAGGCATAAAACTATACTAGCACTCACCTTTTTTCTTACTTCATGCCGCGCGTGCTCCTCTGGTAAAATGTCATCTCTGCGAATTTTTACGCGTGCGTGTATTTTTTGTCTTGCTTTTTATTGATTTAAAAAAATATAAATAAATAAATAAATAAATTATCCTATCAACATTCATCCGCTAAGGGTTAAGGTGTTAGTGATTGTACCTCTGAATGATTAAACCTAAGAGTACAGTTGGAGAAGGACCACATAATCTATCAATCTCGTGAAAAGCCTTGATTTCTTTAATTTGTAGTATCAAAACTATATCATAGCATGTTTGTTGTGATCACAGGAAGAACCAGATGTACCATTCACTGATGAAGACTACAGAAGACGAAGGCCACATCCTAATTTTAAAGATGCTATAACACTTGAAAAGAATGTGATAAAATTTGGCAAAACAGTAAGTTTTTCATTAGCTATAATGTTTAACAATTTAATGTATTTCCTTTTTGTTTAGGAAAAGTCAAAGTTGATATGCTATGTTGTTTCATCTGGAATAATGTATGGTCAAGGAGAAGATGTTTTCCACTATTTGTTTAAATCAGCATGGCATGGACAGGCACATTTTTTGCCTATTTTCGGAGATGGAAGTAATATAATACCAACAATTCATGTACTTGATCTGGCAAAGTAAGTTGAATGGCTTAATTAGATAAATGCATTTCTAATAGGAAACTTTTTACTTTTAGTATTGTCTTGCACATTGCTGACAATCGTCCAAAAACCAAATATATTCTGGCTACTGATGATTCCCACAATACTCTTCAAGAAATTACTAAAGCAATAAGTACTGAACTTGGACCAGGAAAGTGTAAATCAGTCCCTAAGGAAGAGGCACTTTTCAATAAGGAAGTTTCGGTATGTTTAATACAATGTATGCTATTAGTAGGGCTCCCTTTTTTTTTTTAGCTTATTGGGAAATTCTTTTAAGAAGTGAACAGACTAAAATAATGTACAGTATACGATATTCTGCTCAATAGGCAATTGGAGGTTTTTCTTATTACCTTAAACAAGGAGTTGCGTATTAAAGAGGAATAGCCGGGGACATCACGCCAAGTGAAAAATGGCGACTGCCAGTTTTTGTCACACACTTATGGAGGCCATTTTAGAATGCATTACAAATGAAGCACCAAAGGTGCGAACCCTCAACGCTATTAAACACTACCTAGCTATTACAATATAATCTCCTTCCAAAAGAAAAAGCAATCTGTTAGCTATCTTGAGGCATTATAGCTCGAGCAATGAAAATGGTACATAAAAATGCTGTCTTAAGGGTGCAGTACCACCGGAACCTGCGGTAATTAAGCGATTCAGTAGAATACCACAAAACCCGCCGTAACTCGATCCAATTTACTCTCCGGGCGACTGAACACGTACCAATTAACTGTACCAGACAATTTACCACAAAGAGCATTCACCTCAAAGGACTACCAGTACTGTAGGGCAGAAGCAGCAGTGCAGATAATTAATATTTGTTCACTTATTACTAAACAATATTATAAATCATAACTCCATAGTAGCAGGGCCATAATCAAATACAATATGAAATGAACAAAATCAAAGGTTCTGAAGTATGCAATACTATCAAGGGGATCCGAGGAGCTGTGCCTTCTCATTGACCTCTCTACTGGAGTGCCATGTCCTCTCTTCTAAATAACCAGAATGTATGTAGTATTCTTCCCTTCAGGAGGCATGACTTCTTAGGAGAGCCGAACGTCTACTATTCTCTCCTCTGGAGAACAAGGAAGCCATGTCTTCTGCTCTGCACTTTTGTTGTAAACCTGCCAGTTGTACCCTAGAACCAAGGCGTTGTGCCTTCTCATAATCGGAGCTCATCTATTTCTATGAAGAGCATGCCAGCACCTTTCCTCCTGTTGAGGTAGATCAGACAAAGTACTATGATCTAAAATTTGATTCTGGTCTTATTTTAAATAA
>WLWI01005597.1_pt1 | contig 10461 bp, 4 predicted proteins | sample 6701501 | NCBI WGS metagenome assembly WLWI01 (sample SAMN12718690, study PRJNA515312) | sponge metagenome | isolation source: marine sponge | host: Mycale hentscheli | place: New Zealand: South Island, Marlborough, Capsize Point | collected 2014-11-01
TCTCACGCCACATTTTCACTCGCCTTTGGCTCGTGAAAATATTTTGCGTGCTCGTAAAATATTTTCCCATATTGTACTCTGACTCGTGCTATAAGTATTATATATATATATATATATATATATATATGCATGTAGCTATATGAGTTTTGTGCATCAATGTATTAAATATATTATACATGGAATTATTTTATGAATGATTTGAATCATCAACATGAATGTTACATATTATTTTGGCATAACAACCATATATGTGATATGTAAAACTTAAATAAAATTATAAATAATGTGATACGTGCTTTAATAAAATTATGATACGTCTATAGTATTTTTTGCTGAGCTTTGATGTGTAAGAATTTTATAAAATGTCGTATTTTTACAAAGAAAACCACATAAAATGCTCATACATGTATATATGATTTTATTATAATCATTCGAACTAAAGAAAGGTACTTCTGATTTTGTACATTATCAAAAAAAATGCAAACACTGGCATGCAATGCTTGCACAGCTGAGACACTATTGTACTTATTCATTCACTTTGATTACAGTTTACTTAATTCATGATAATTAGTATAATTGGTTCATTTTCGTATGGAAATGCTTGAAATAACAATGTATTGTACTATGGTGATATGATAATTACATCAAATTAATACATAAATACATAAATATTATGTGTAGGTATAGATCCGTTACCAACAGAACCATCTGAAGAAAAAATAAGTATACTTGGGTATGCTTGTAAAGAGTCAAATTATGATATAGTAAAATTTCTGATTGAAAATATCAAGCCGCCATCAAACATTAAGGACGTAATTAATGAGAAAGACTATAAGCAATTGACTCCATTACACTACGCATGTAAAAAGAAGTGTCCAAAAACTGTTAAAGCACTGCTTGATAAGGAGGCAGGTATACTGTGAAGTATAATATAATAATATTAAATGTATTCTAATATATAGGTGACAGTACTTGGGAAAAGGGACAAATTACGTAAAATCAAAAATGCACAGTACAGTCTGAACACCGACAGTTTTTTCCCCTTTTTATTGGCCCACTGGTATCTTCTATCCTTTAGCTATACTGACACCAAATTTGAGTGGCTGAAACCATTGTTAAAGGTCCAAGCATCCCGTTTTAACATAGCCACCTTTTACTCTTTTTTTAAACCTTCTGTGCATGCACAGAAGTAATTGAAAATCGCGAGTAATTGAAAATCATGGGCGAATTCAATTTTTTGCCTAGCAACAAATTACCTTGACATTGGAAACTCACGGGTAAATTCTTACAAGTTTTATTATAGAATTGCGGCAACAGAATAGAAATAATAAATGTGAATAATCAAGCTATATAAGTTGAAGTTGATATTTATGAGGTCTTGAAGTTGGAGTGTACAGACCAGGGACTCTCCTGGGACTATTATTGTGAAGACACTGGAAGAATCAGCAAGTCTCTGACTGGACAAAGGTTTCAGTGATGATGAGGACTTCTGTCACACTGCAACAAGAGAAGGCAACACCGTTGATTTAGAGAGATTTCCTATTATTATTCATTATTCATTTGTTCCAAAACAGGCAACAAGCTGGCTGACTCACTTAGGACAAATAATAATCCTAAACTTAGCTAGCCAGTGAACTAACAAACCAAGAGTTGATCATTTCTAAAAGATAGACTGTATTATAGTTACAGTTACTTAGAATAACTATCAATCTGTTGGAAACAAAAAAAAAACAAAGCAAAAAATGGCCTGCAAAACTATGTCTATACGCATCTAGTGCTACTTAAAATAAAACATAGGGTTTGAACTGAGTAAGGCCTCCCCCATCAATGAAGTAAACGGCCCCAACTATAACTTACCATTGTTCAGCTGAGCACCACCATTTTCCAAGCATAAGTAAACGTCTTATGTAATCCGTAAAACAAACTTCCGGTTAGATTACGGAATTCAACGTTAACTCCGCCAGAAATTGAATAAGAAGTTTTTAATTGCATTTAATTGTGCTCAAGTGGTTAGATTGCCGCTTGCTTGTATGTTAAGTGAACCACGCAGCGCCTGCCTATAATCGTGGTATCAAAATACTCCATATGGAGTGCTACACAGTGTGGTATAAATAACTAATTTTTAATGCAACTGGTCCCTTTTCCCAAGTACTGTCACATAATTATATTATATATATATATATTATAATACTTTGAAGTTAATGTTGTCATATTGCGATATGCAGATAAGTTGTAGTCTCTGGTTCCTTAACAAATCTATTCTACTAGATACAAATAATATAGCAGTTTAACTATGTGTATTTGTATTTATTTTGATTGAATTTATTTGCTTATTTTTGATTATAAGTAAATCAACTTATGATACACTATTTTTGTGCAAATGATATTTTCTAAGTGGGAATAATAACTAAATTGTTGTTTGATAATGATAGCCATACAATAATCTTATTATAATAAAGCTAGTAAATATTATTTAAATTATAAAGTTGCATTTTTAAACTTTAGTATTTGTATTCTATCTTTCTAATTGTTTTAATAATAAAAACATACATTTTTGCAATTTTACAGTTTCAAATATTTTGGATCCTATTATTTGTAGCTAATGACAAGTCTATAAAACATCATCGTCGACAAGTCAATAACAGTCCTCTTCATGAAGCTATTATGAGTGGAGCTGAAGAATGTGCCATGACTTTGTTGGATTATGATCACTAGTAATGAAATACATATTAAATTTAAATAACTTTGAAAATTGCAGCAACAAATAGTACCATAATGTTTCAATTATTTTAGAGCAATACATTACACAGATACATATATACATATAAATTAATAAAACTGCTATTATATTATTTCAGCTCTGCCAAGTTTATTGCTGAGTCAGTCCTAACATTAGAGTATTTTACAGAATTAACTAACAAAGATATGGCGAAGCTGACTATTCGTCTTCTAAGCATTTGTGACACAGGTAAATTATTAGTTGAGTACTGTCTAGAGAGACTATATATTTTCTGGCCAAATTTCTCCCAAATATCATAAAATTGAATGAATTTACTTAAATCGAAAGGAGAGTTTTATATGTCAATCTCAAATTTATTCAATTGCTTTTCTTTTTTGATTAATTGTAGCATACAGGGCAATAAACTCCAGTTGCTTTTTACATAAAGCTGTATGTAGTGAATCATTTACTTCAGAGGAATTCGTTCAGATTGTAAAAGGACTTGGAAAAGAATGGTTGTTTTATTTAAATTGTAAAAGCCTATAAATTTATGCAAGTGTAATTTTGTAGCATTGAAGAACCAGATGACAATGGAATGACACCAATGATGTTAGCTGCTTCTTTGAATTTCCACAAAAAGTTGAAAATGATTTTTGAAACCTACATTGGTAAGTAGAACCTCTCTTATCTCTTATCTGGGCACCTTGTTTAGAGTGGTACCTGTAACTTAGAATTGCTGTATCTCAAAATAATAGATGAAACCACATTACATATAATTACAAACATTAAAAGAAGATTATAATACTTACATGTAGTATAGAATCACAAGATTAGTTTTTGCTAAGGCTCTAATAAGTATATTAGGCTGTATAACTGTTTATTATTGTAAACCTAGCTAATATATATATTATATTTAGAGAGAATCACTGACCAAAAAACACAAAAAAGTTAAAACACCAAACGTTTCAGCTACGGACTGTAGCATTCATCAGTGGTAATGATTCAAAAATAAAATAAATAGTTACTATGACAGGTGAAAGCCTAAGGGCGGTACATGTTAAAGCACTTGGTTGGTAATCATGAGTCCTGAGGGTTAGCTATTTTGTTTTTTTGTTTATATGTTTCACTAGGCTACCATAAACTTGAGGCAACAATCCTTCATCTCTGTTGATTTTGCTCCCTTTAGTTTTAATGTACCATGACTCCAAATAGCTAAATAGCTAACCCTCATGGTTCCAACCAAGTGCTTTAACATGTACCGCCCTTAGGCTTTCACCTGTCATAGTAACTATTTATTTTATTTTTGAATCATTACCACTGATGAAGGCTACAGTCCGTAGCTGAAAAGTTTGGTGTTTTAACTTTTTTGTGTTTTTTGATCAGTGATTCTCTCTAAATATAATATGTCTACAATACCTGATCACATAGGATTTTACAGATCTAGCTAATATAGTTTTAATAGTAAGAAAACATGCCACAAAAATTATCTACTACATAAATTATCTAACACAAATTGTTGTAATACATTTTTACATTTTATTTATGAAGGACACACTATCACAACCATTGTAGTTAAAAAAAATTTCAAATGCACAAATCAAAGCATGCTATGAAATTGGATAATATGCAATGAAGTATGTAATGTTTTTGTACTATCACTTTCAACATCTCAATTTAAACTCTTTATTATAATATAATGTATAATATACATAAAAATTAATTGGGTTTCAGAAGTGTTATATAGTACATAAGAACTACTTGTATTTATAGTGGTTTATAAATCACTATTAAAACCCAAATATTCTTTATGTACTAGGAATAATTGGGTTTTAGTAGTGATTATAGTAGAAAAGGATTGATGAGGTTTCAAAATATTTAAAGACTAATTTGGTTTCAATAGAGATTTATAGTACATACCGATTTGGTTTCAATAGTGATATAAAATAGAAATGCTGAGCGTTACATTGCTACTATCTAGCACTTCAATATTATCTCATGACTACATTAGTATCTCATGACTATACAATATTATTTTTGATACATAGAGCTTCTTGATGATCACATGTTCACAATAGACAAAAAAGACCATCAAAAGCTGTACAAAGATATTGTAGGTAAGTAATGTTGATGTGGTGAGTGTACAATTGGGATGGATATAATATTGTTTATGCCAATCAATCAGAACATACATATTACCATAAATTGGTTAAGTATGAAAAAATAAGCGTAATGCACAGTAATATTAAGTCAAGGGTCCGTCCACATGTGTATCATAACAATGAATATCATAACGTGACACAGCTACATCTCCCCACCTTTATAGAATCTATGGTGGTGGTCTTATTGTGGTACCATCTTGTGATTTGGTCACACGATTGTTCAAAGACAGAGAACTTGTGACATGTTTAAGCTTCTAGAGTGTTTGGTACTCAAAGTTTGAGATCTGGTCAGTTGACATGTTTAAGCTTCTAGAGTGTTTGGTACTCAAAGTTTGAGATCTGGTCAGTTTCTATTATACAGTTCTTGATTGAACTTCAAGGAATTTCCATCCCACCTTGCAGAAGTGCAGACCTATGTCTTCTACCAGTAACTTTGCAGATGATTCGCCTTCTCTTTCAATAAAATATTAAAATGTCTGAGAAAGCGACCAATTTCTTGGTCCCATCTTGCTCAACATAAATACATTCGCCCCACTACGAGTGACCAGAGACCACACCTATTGAAAAATTGAGAGATTGCAGTCACACGTAAGGTAATAAAAAAATAGCATACTATACTACGCTACTTCTACAGTATCCAATTTTGTCTGGGGACAAAAGGTCTTCACTAAATGCCTGCTGAAAATTTGATGCTTCTATTTAATCTGAACAAAAAGTGCAGGAAATAATATCCACAGGACAGCAAGTGCCACTAGGAAAAATCACCTGGCTTGAAAGACTGGCGCCCCTTATTCTGGAAAGTTTGTTTTTACAGAAAAATGCATCTCCAGTGGCAGCACATCCTTATCAAAGTAGATAAATGTGGTGGAGAAATAGCTAAGTTAGCTACCAGTAGCTAGCCATAACAAGGCAATTGAGACTTCAGAAGAAAATGTTTCTTGTAAAGATGCTTGTCATCAGGACACCTTTCAGATAACTACAACTCTGTTAAAATGGGGTGTTAAAATAACACCTCACGAGGTGTTTACCAGGAGGCGCTATCTGGACACCCCCTTTGAGCCCTTATTATAACTTACACACCAATTCACTTTATACCCAATGAGCATGTATAATAGCTTATATCCTCTAGTTTCTTCATTTAAAATATTGTTTAGTAATGACTAACTATGGAGACAATATGAGGTTTTAAACTGGTGTGTTCAGGCAGCGCCTCCTATTTAACACCAAAACTAAGTTATCCAAACTCCCTTTTTTAACATTGAACTAAACATGCATCAATTAATGAATGTATGTTGAATTTAATTTTCCCTAACTCTTAACACAAATAATGACATTTACAAAAGAAGCTCTGAGAAAGGACCAATCTCTGAGAAGAGACCAAAAGTCCCGTCCCCAATGTGGTCACTATTTGGAGGTTTTACTATATTATCCTGCTTCTCTGAGTCTCATATACCCATTATGGTTAATTTATGTAGATGAAGACTCTTTCCCAACTTAGTTCAACGACCCAGTGTTCAGTTTTTATAGGATACAATATAGGTTAATAATGCACATCAATATATTCCAAGATGTTAGGACCTTGGCAATTTAATGGTCAGTGTGTGCACTCCACAATTGGTGGCTTGCAGGTTAAAATTCCGAGAAAGTAGATTTTTCTCTTATCTTCATCCCTTTTCAAACATTTCTCCCCATTCAAGTAATGATGATACTTTACCAACTGTGATTAGCTCACGAATTATTTATGAATACACACTGTTGTTGTCGTCATTGGTCACCATCATTACTGACACACAAGCATATATAATTATGTATATATATATATATATATATATATATATATAATATAATTTTATATATTTTAGTGAACAAGAACAAGAAAGGATTGGCTATGGCACACCTTGCTGTTCAATGCCATGGATCTGAATCTGACTTTGAAGAGACTGTGAAAGTTATCAATACAATATGGTACTATCTATCTATATCCATCATTATTTTCTGGTGATTTACTTCTTTTGGCTTTGTCTTAGGAAAACATTGGATTCAATGTATCACAAAGAATCCGCAAGGGTAGAAGATAATGAAAAAGATCCATTTTTGGTCCACTGCAAGTGCCCTGAGAACTTAACTGGATTGAAAGGTTGGGTGAAGAGAGATGACATAACTCCTCTAGAGTTGGCATTTAGATTGTTCAAGCCAGAGCGTGCTATCATCATGGTGGAAGTAACTAAAGGTAAAGAGAATAGCTAATTACTAAAATTATGTTAATAGTTGTCCACTATTAAGCAAACAAGTTAATCAGAATAGACATACAATATACATGTAATTTAAACACTCTACATAGCTGTGAAAATTTAGAAAAATCACTTGGAGAAATCTATGGTGTTAATTAGGCCTGAGCCAATTACACCGGCATAATTGTGAACCATAATAGGTGTGCAAAGCATAGAATGCCAGCATAATAGGTGGTGTTTGAGGATTTTTTTTTTGAACTGCAAAGAAGGTCATTCACCTATTAACAGCTGCATATATGGCCTTTACTGCTGACATAGCTATATTAGGTTATGTAATTAATTGCAGGACGAACACTGGGGACTGTGGATCAAAGTATAATTCATTTGGCTCTTCTCAGTGGCATCCATTCTGTGGATTTTGAAAGAATGGCAAACTCCATCATGGAATCTCTTCAAGCCAATACTACCACATTAAAAGAGTAAGATTGAATATGAATAGTACATTATGTAGGATAAAATGAATGTCGTAGATTTTCTGGTAATTTAATATTATTAGCTTAATAACATTAAAATTATATATATAAATTCACAATACGTTTCGGCTTTTAAGCCTTCTTCAGTTGTGAGCTGTATATATGACTTTAAAATAAAATTAAAAAATTGTCAACAAAAAAAATGCACTTAGCCGTGGGTCAACATTGACGCTCAAGTTCTTATAGGAATGGAGTCCAGGTGGAGTTGAGCTCGAGGCCTTTACATATCTAAATTTAACGTGGTGTTGGTGCTCTGTATTATTAATACTTCTGCTACCCTCCTGTGGATGTAATTTGGGACCATTTTGTTCAATGAATATATCATTTTGTTTAATGTATTACACCCCACTAAACTTTTAACGTCATATTGGTTTGTCTGTTCACAAATCATTTCAGTATTTTCAATTTGTCTGAGCAAGGAACTGTCCCTCTACATCTGGCTCTGAAGAGAAAGCTTTTTCGTCAAGCAAGAATGCTGATAAAACTAGAAATGACAACCGAAAATGGTAATAATACACACTAATTATTGCAGGTTTAGAATGACTTATGTAATTATCTACGTGAACAGAGCACTTCAATGTTGTTCAGCTGAAGATGGACACAGAGGGAGAGATCACTTTACATGCAGCTTTGGAGAACAGTTCTCCCAGAGATATCCTGGAAATAATCATCAAAAGGTATATATATATATAAATTTTAAATCATCATTTATTGTGATGATTAAAATGGCGAGACAATATTGCTTAATCAGGAATGTGGAAAACACAATCTATTTTATTAGTAACTTTACATTGTAATTATAGCACAGTTGAAGATAGGTTACCTTTGGATAGAACAGATGGAGCAGCAATGCCTCAAATAGCACTGCCTGTACAAGGTGGTGTTGAAGCTCATGCCATTGGCATGATCGTTTCAGTAAGTTATTCACAATTTTAGTCACTTAAGTAAGCCACATCATAGTTAAACTGAAGTATCCCAATAACAAAGTGTTTTATAGTTATCAATGTATTGCTGTTTAGTTTTAACTATTACTCTATTGAAACCTCATCAATAACCCGTCTTATTCTGGTGCTAAAAATGTTAAACTATTGAAGTAGTTGTAATAATGCTATTCAAATTTTATCCATTTTAACAAAACTATTGTATTTTCTTGACATCAGGGAAATATCGATTACTCTTTCTTATTTTAGACTGCAGTACCAGAACTGAAAAGAAAATACAGCATTATTACACAACTCAACCAACCTTTGGTACGTCTGCAATATCATAAACATTACTTTACTTAAAATAATGACAAGGATAATGTGTCTTTACTAAAAAATTTCAGGAAAATCTTCTCAATAATGCAGTGAGGCACAAAAGACACGATATATTTGAAATGCTGACAGTGCAATATAAATCCATTTTCCTTTCAACTCTTAAATTGGTCATACAGGATCGAAATGAGTAAGTCCATATTAGCAACAATAATCTGGCATTTAACAGAAACAAAAGGGACAGAATTATGAAATAATTGGCAATTTAATTTTTTTTAAGCATGTAATTGTTTTGAAGGATTAGTGCAATCATTGTAGTGATGCTACATATTATTTGTAGAGAATTTGCAATGATTATTGTAAGATACTCTAGTGAAGCTCTTTTTGAAATGCTGACAACTCTGGTAATTGGAGAAAAAACAATTTACTTCAACGAACTTATACAAGAAATGCCAGGCAAGTCTGAAAAGATACATATGATAATTTTCATTATTTGTCAATACACAGATGTGGCTCTGGAGGCATTAAATAGAAGTGCTATTGCTGACAAAACTAAAAAGTATGACTTGCTCCTGGAGAGTGGAACACAAGCAGAAAGGAGGTGAATTACAGGATACAGTTGTGAATTTCAGGTTGGCTAGGCGAGCAACAGGTGCTGATTAGGGATAATTAAAGAGGCAGGTTTTGGGGTAGCATCCTGGAACCTATATTAATACAAGTTTATGGTATATTAAATTATGCATATTGTCAGGATAGAAATGAGTTCATCCTTGTGACGTACATAGTGATTATACCACATTTACAGAATGTTAATTAATACAATACCAATGATATAAATGTGGATTGTTTTCATCTTAGTCTTTCTAAACACACAAATTTTGCACCACAAATCAGATATTAATCTTATGGAAACATTGCCCTTGTATGGGATGTAATATTGGTTTTTTACAGTAGCTATTGATAGATTAGGAATATACCAAAGATATAAATATTGACATTTTCATTATTCTGTTAGGAATTCTATAGCACCATTTCAGCTTGAAGGTAGTAGCAGTCATCCACCAGCTGTGGAGGATACTCTGCATCCACTTGACTTAATGGTAATCAAAATCCAATGAACTCATATATGACTCCCAAATGTGATTGGAAAATTGAATATTAAAAAAAATCCAATCTGTTTTGTAGACATTAAAACATAACCAATCAATTCTAAAAAGCAAGCTGTTAATTTAGGTATATCTTAATGCAAGGATTGCTTTTGCAAAGATATGTAACGAGTAATAATAGTAGCTTGGTGGGCTCCAAATCAAATAGTAATTAACTAGCCAAGCCATAATTAATTTATCCACGTTCGACAATTGTAAGTAACTACGAAATGAGAGACACTGCTATTGGTAATATTTTAGCAAGCTACTCAAACTTGTATTTAAGCCATAATGTAGTGAATTTGATATTCTAGTGGCTAAATCTATTTTCATATGGCATCATCACTACAGGTTGACCTCAAACAAGAAAAGCTCCTTCAGCACACAGTTGTTAAGAGCTATCTCATCAGTCAATGGA
>WLWI01005598.1_pt1 | contig 10460 bp, 10 predicted proteins | sample 6701501 | NCBI WGS metagenome assembly WLWI01 (sample SAMN12718690, study PRJNA515312) | sponge metagenome | isolation source: marine sponge | host: Mycale hentscheli | place: New Zealand: South Island, Marlborough, Capsize Point | collected 2014-11-01
TTGATGGCTCAACATTCAACACCTAATCCAGAAAAACCGGCTTTGGCTTCGTTCGCTACGCTCACTTCGCCTAAGCCAAACGAACATCGCTAAAGAAATAAATTACAGACCTCAGGGTACACTACCAGTGTTAGGTGATACCTTAAGAATCAACCGATTTCAAATGCCATTGTTGTCTGAAAAACTAGGTGTCAATCTTCGCCGATGGATGAAGTGAGGCAGTCACGATTATGACTGTTAGCAGTAGATGGAGGTATTTCCAACTGGCTTCGAGAGTCTTTAATGAAAATTCCTAGATTTTAGTTTTAGTGATTGAGTGAGCTCGCTGTAGTCCTGTAAGTGTTGGGCAATGATGTGGGTGACGTTGCTTTCTGTTTGTACTCTTCCGGTCACTACCATTAGTTGGGATTGCAGTAAAACACGACGTTGTGATTTAACCAGTTGGGGCCAGATCACGATGTTGGCATAACCTGTTTCGTCTTCAAGAGTGACGAAGACAACACCGGTTGCAGTCATGGGACGTTGTCGGTTGGTAACTAATCCTGCGACCTTAATAATGCGGTTATTCTTATCTTGACCGATGCTATTAGCTTGCCAGATGCCCTTTGTATTTAGTTGCTGCCTTAACAATGCCAAAGGATGATGACCTAATGTGAGGCCAGTGCTTTCATAGTCAGCCAGCGTGTTTTGCCATTCAGTAGGCTTGCGTAGCAATGGAGTGGCTTCGGTAAATTTTGGTACACCAGTGAGTGGCATTTTTGGTTCAATTCCCGTAGCCTGCCAATAGGCATGATGTCGGTTGCCACTGATGGTAGCGAGTGCATCTGCTGCTGCTAACGTAGCGATTTGTGATTTTTCCAGATGACACCGTTGGGCCAGTTCTTGAACTGTTTTAAATTGTAGACTGCTCCTGTGAGAAATGATGCTATCCATTGACTCTTTTGATAGGCCTTTAACCAATCTTAGCCCTAGGCGTACAGCCGGTTGATCGCCTTTATTGGCTCGTGAAGGTGCTAAACTTGAGTCGACTTGGCTGGTATTGATATCTATGGGCCTAATTTCGACTCCATGTTGTTTGGCATCGTTGATTAACTGGGATGGTCGATAGAATCCCATCGGTTGACTGTTTAAGAGCGCGCAACAAAAAGCAGCGGGTTCATAATATTTTAGCCATGAGGACACATAGGCAAGTAAGGCGAAGCTGGCGGAGTGTGATTCAGGAAATCCATAATCACCAAATCCTTTTATTTGGTTGAATATCTGGTCTGAGAATTGCTGTGAATAGCCCCGTTCTAACATGCCCTCTTTTAGTTTTTCTTCATGTTTTTCCAATCCTCCTTTCCTCTTCCATGCTGCCATGCTGCGTCGGAGTTGGTCTGCCTCACCTGCACTAAAACCCGCTGCAACAATGGCAATTTTCATCACCTGCTCCTGAAAAATCGGCACACCCAATGTTCGTTTTAAGACTTCTTCTAACGCCGCGCTGGGATAGTTGACGAGTTCAGGGTTGTCCCTTCGTTTGAGATAGGGATGGACCATGTCACCCTGAATTGGGCCGGGTCGAACGATGGCGATTTCCACAACAAGGTCGTAGTAGTTAGCGGGTTTCAGCCTGGGAAGCATAGACATTTGTGCTCGAGATTCAATCTGAAACACGCCAATGGTATCTGCCCTTTGAATCATGCCATACACTTTGGGATCATCCTGTTCAATGGTATGGAGCGCATAACGCTTTCCACTATATTCTTCGATGTAGCTGAAACATTTTCTAATAGCGCTCAGCATCCCAAGAGCGAGCACATCAACCTTTAGTAACCCCAAAGATTCAAGATCATCCTTCTCCCATTGTATTACTGTTCGTTCTGGCATCGCTGCATCCTCCACAGGAACCATTTCGTTAAGTGGTCCTCTGGAAATCACAAATCCACCGACATGCTGGGAAAGATGTCTTGGAAAACCAACAAGCTGTTGCACTAAAGACATGAGTTGGCGAATTCTCGGGTTGCCTGAATCAAAACCCGCTTCCTTAAGACGTTGATCCAAAATGTGATGGTCATCCCAAAACTGAATAGATTTCGCTAGTCGATCCGCCTGATCCAATGAAAGCCCTAATGCTTTACTAATATCCCTAATGGCACTTTTAGGTTGATAGGTAATGACAGTGGCCGCCAATGCGGCATGGTCCCGCCCGTATTTTCGATAGATGTACTGAATGACTTCTTCCCTTCGTTCGTGTTCGAAATCCACGTCAATGTCGGGTGGCTCGTTTCTTTCTCGAGAAATAAAGCGCTCAAAAAGTAGATTAATCTGAGTAGGATCTACCGCTGTGATTCCTAGGCAATAACACACTACAGAATTGGCGGCTGACCCCCGTCCCTGACATAAGATGGATTGGCTCTGAGCATATTGTACGATGTCATGCACTGTCAGAAAGTAAGGTTCATAACGTAGATCCTGAATGAGGCCTAATTCGGATTTAATTTGGTTGATGATTTTGGTGGGAACCCCACTGGGCCAGCGTGCTTTTGCCCCTTTTTCGGTGAGATGAGCGAGCCATTGCGTATCGTTGTACCCCTCAGGTGTTAGGGAGTCTGGATACTCATAGCGTATTTCATCCAATGAAAATTGGCATCGATCAGCAATCTCTATCGTGGTTTGAATTAATTCAGAAGGGTAAAGGCGAGAAATATGGGACATTGGGCGAAGATACTGCTCTGCGTTTGAATGGAGTCTGTAGCCCATTTCTGACAGTGGTTTTTTCTCTCGAATGGCGTGCAAGATATCTCGGATCGGTTGTCGTTCAGGGTGATGGAGTTCCACATCTCCACAAGCAACCGGTGGTAGTGAACATATTTTAGAAAGGTGTCGAGCCCGGATTAAGCGGAAACCATCGTTACCATCACGGAGCAGGCTAATGGCAATCCAAGCTGCTTCGGGGAATTGTGACTTTATCCATAAGCCGTCCGCGATTTCGACATCCGATGTCGCGTCCAAGCGAGGTGACCATAATGCAAGAAGGCCAAGACGACTCTGATGTTCGATATCCTGTCGAGTGAGTCGATATTGTCCTTTGATGGTCGCCCTTCGCGCCAAACTGATGATTCGACAAAGCGTGCCATAGCTGTTTCGGTTGGTGGCTAAAAGGAAGAGGTGTATTCCATCTTCCAGATAAAATTCGCTTCCAACAATGAGTTTTATACGACATTTTTTTGCGGCATTATGAGCCCTTACAATGCCAGAAAGCGAACACTCGTCGGTGATGGCAATGGCTCGATAGCCTAACTTATCCGCTTGGATAACTAATTCATCGGGAAAGGATGCACCTACGAGGAATGAATAATTACTAATAGCATGTAATTCAGCATAGTCGATTCCTGACTGCGTTGGTCTTGAGTTTAGATGTACTGAATCAATTAGCGACACGGGTAGTGTTTCTTTGGTTCAGCCGAATAATCCATGCAAATACCAATGGGATTGCTTCTGTCTCACTGTGTTTTTTGTTCTACTCCAACCCCTTACACCGTTGAAGAAATCGCGACTGGATAAATCGAGATAAGCCCAGACCTTTGCACCATTGTCCAAATGAATGATCTGATAATCTCGCCGAATATTCTGCTGATCCCACCATCCAGATTGAATGCGCTCAACATCGTGAATGGAAGCTGGCTGAAAAATTTTGACTTCAATCTTCCCCGGTTTTCTGACTAGCCATAATGGCCGTTTTTGGCCAACTTGCTTGATTTCTTTTGCCTTACCTAGACAAGGTTGTTTGGTTGACCCACTTTGTACAGTTCGTTGCTTCCATGCTAATTCCGGTCGATGGTCAGGAAAAGGTTGAATACCATAAAGTAGATGATTCCCTAATCGCGACTTGATAACGTCCATGAGGTGCCCCCAATCCTGATTGTCCTTTTTTTCAGGATTAAAGAGGTCATCACTGAATCGTGAAGAAGGGATAACTTCATCAATGGTCAGGCAGATTGAGCTAACCGGCTGAGCCAAGTTGAGCTGGGCGAGTTGTTCAGTGAACTGTGGAAGAAAGCGCCTTGGATCGTGAGAGGCTTTTTGGGAGCGGGCTAATACTTCGGTGCTACTCCGTTCATGATCGTTGTATTTTTCGTGTCGTAGTTTGAAAGATACTTTTTCCATCATTGAGGAATGTTGTTTCAAAAAATGCTGTGCCATTGTGAGCAGTTCTTCTGCCGCTAGGCACAAAATGGCTTTATCGTTGTTGTGGGTAGAAAGTATGATTTCTTTGGAAAAGGTCAATTTTGGTACGGTGGCTGTTTGAGGATCTGGTTCAGCCGCCAATAGTTTATCCATCATTCTGACTAGATCGATACCAAAGCGCCTACCTAGGTCGGGTCGGGGTAGGCGCCACAAGTCGCCCAGTGTATGAATACCGCACTTTGATAGCTGCATCTTCATTTTTTTATGCAAATCGATATGGGCGATTTTTATGGTTGATAGTGACTTTTTCAATTGATGGGGATGAAGCACCACGCTTTCATGCCCCGTGTGGGCGAGTAAGCGGGATGCAGATGGAGATGGACTCAGACTGATAACGGCAGAGACGTTGAAGGTGTTCTTGATGGATTGGTAAATGGCGCTAATACCGCCGAAAAGCTTTACGCTCCCGGATACTTCCAAAAGCAATGTGTCAGGCGGTGATAGCGAATAAGTAGGGGTATAGTGGGATATCAGCTCAGCATATTGCTTAAGTAAGGTAGTTTCTTTTGCGATAGAGCGCAAGATGATCTCGGGCTTATGACATAGAGCATACGCCGCATTCAATGGCATACCGGACATTACACCCTGATCGAGGGCAGTGGTAGATGCGGTGTAGACAACTTGCCGATCCTTTATATTTTCCACTACCAGGATAGGAAGGTCGGGGTTCTTTGCGCTAGCAGCATCGAGCGAAATTGCTGGAAAGTAGATGCATATCCATAATGCAGTTGGGCGTGCTGTTGGATGGCTTTTATTTGGCTTTGAAGCAGAAACGACTTCGTTGTTTCTGACAGCTTGAGATAAATTGAGATTCATCGCGATTTTTACGTCACTTTCGAAATAGCGGTTATGGCAGATGAAGCGAAATAGAACGATTTTGTTGCCAGCCGAATCGTGATTTCAAAATGCGTATAGTGATGTCATCCATTGAGCGTGAAAGCTTGAGTCGTAAAGGTGCTGGACTCTGTGTTGGCGCGCCACAACGAAATAAAAACCCCGGGTTTCTTGCGGTGCTAGCGGCGAGCTGCAATCGTCGGATGTGTTGAGGGTTTTGGTTCTTTGGCCAAATCAAAACCGCACCGCATTCCGGGTGACGCAGTGTTTTTTCCGCGACCCACCAAAGATCATTGGTGTTTATTTCGTCGTCAATGATAATCAGCTTATCCAGCAGTATGCCCGCACTCTCTAGCGCTGGTGCATAGGGGATGTGGGGTGGAGCGATGAATACGATGGGAAAAGCGTTTTGGCTAATCTTCATCAGTAGCGGCAGTAACACTTGAAGTTCGCCATTACCCCAATGGTCCACAATGATTTCTGTCAATGAATCCGACGGCCAGCCGCCCGTCGGCAAAAATTGATCCAGTTCGGCATAACCAGTTTTTAGAAACTGATCCGATGAAATATTTTTTTTGCTCCCGCGCCATAACATGGAATGATCTTTTACCAAGTCTTCCAATGAGATGCTCGTCTCGTTTGTCATGGATTTAACACCCCTGTCTTTATTGCTTCAATATACCGTTTATGTTTTTTGTTCAAAGAGGTTAGTTGGGTAGAAGCAGGAGTGGGGACCGAGTGCCTCATAGCCCTTTGTCTCGAATAACGCCAACGCCGAGGCCTTCTATGGCAAAATCCGTTGTGCGAAGATCGATTTCCAAAGGGCCAAACTCGGGGTTCTCAGGAAGTAGTGTCACAATGTGAGCTTCCTGTTGGAATCGTTTAACAGTGACTTCGTCTTCTACTCGAGCGACAACAATTTGCCCATTACTGGCCTCAAAAGTTTGTGATACCGCAAGCAAGTCACCATCGAGAATGCCCACACCTCGCATGCTGTGACCGCAAACGGTCAAGAGATAATCAGCGCGAGGGGTAAATCGAGCGGCATCAATTTCATAGTGATCTTCAATATGCTGTTGTGCCAAAATCGGTTCTCCTGCTGCAACCCGACCCACCACAGGGAGCTCATAGAAAGTTATGTCATCTAATATGCGTATCCCACGAGATTTTCCCGCTAATAGTTCAGGCTCCTTTTTTCGCTAATGCCTTGAGGTGGTCATCAGCAGCGGTAAGGGAGCGAAAATTGAAATGGTGACAAATATCCCCACGAGTGGGTGGCATTCCGGTTTCCCGTTGGGTTAACCGAATCAAGTCCATTATCTGTTGTTGGCGTAAGGTGAGGGCGCGCATATCTACAAGAATTAGAAAGTACTGTATAAATATACAGTACTTTCTAATTCTTGTACATTCTCAACCCTAAATAGTTCTTAGTCAGCAGGTTTTAACAAGTAAGCATGACATGCTCATTATGTTCATGACTAAAAGTAAAGGTTACTCATTGTGGGAAATAGCATGAAATGAATTAAGTAGATACATCACGAAATCATCTTATACGCAAAAATTATTGGTGGCATCTACCAATGCATCCACAATCCCTGGCTCATCGAAGGCATGTCCGGCATCATCGATAATCTTAAAATCTGCCTCGGGCCAAGACTGATGTAAATCCCATGCGGTTCTCATGGGGGTGCAAACGTCGTAGCGACCTTGAATGATGACTGTTGGGATATGACGAATGGTATCCACATTATCGATTAGCCAACCGTCGGTTTTAAAAAACCCTTGATTGATAAAATAGTGGCATTCAATACGAGCAAAGGCGATCGCAAATTGATCGCTACCAAAATGCTCAATTTGATCAGGCTTTTGAAATAGATTAATGGTGCTGCCTTCCCAAATGCTCCATGCCTTTGCTGCTTCTATTTGAGCTTGTTTGTCATCTCCAGTGAGCCTTTTGTAATAAGCAGATATCATGTCTCCTCGTTCTGATAATGGAATCGGTGCCACGAATTTCTCCCATTCATCGGGAAAAAGATTAAGCGCTCCATCTTGGTAGTACCACAATAACTCGGACTCACGTAGCGTGAAAATTCCTCGTAAGACCAACTCAGTGACTCTGGATGGATGGGTTTGAGCATAAGCCAAGGCTAATGTGCTGCCCCAAGAACCACCGCAAACCTGCCACGTCGATAATCCAAGATGTTGCCTCAACGTTTCCATGTCTTCGACCATGTCCCAAGTAGTGTTATTCTCCAGAGAAGCAAAAGGAGTGCTGTTGCCACAACCCCGTTGATCGAAGAGAACGATACGGTATTGCTCAGGATCGAAGACGCGACGTTGACCTGGGTTGCTCCCTCCTCCCGGGCCTCCGTGGACATAAACCGCGGGCTTACCATCGGGGTTTCCTGACTCTTCATAATAAATAACATGGCCATTAGATACCGGCAACATGCCCGTGTGATAGGGTTCGATGGAGGGGAAAAGCGATTTTCTTTGATTCATTAGTGTTTCAGTGATCTTCAGTGTGATGGCGCCATTGGGCATCTATTCGGCAGCGGTTTGCGGAATAGCATTGACCTTAATTTGGTCTTTATCGGGCCCCTTTCTCGGTGTCCTCTAGGCTTGTCTGGTCTACGGTTCTAACTTCAACAACCCCATCAAGTATGACATATCCAGTTCCTGTTCCAACATCTCAGCAACACGATTAATTTCCCGATCTTTGAGTTCATCGTAATTAAAACGATGTTCTGTATTGAGCCCAGACCATTGGAGTAACCACCCACAGGCTTCGTTGTGATCGAATAGGCCATGTAAATAGCTGCACAGAATCTGGTTGTCCTGGGATAATGCACCGTCGTATCGATCTCCGAGGTTGATGGCAGGTCGAGATAATGCAGCACCCACCGTTGTCCCCATGTGTATTTCATAACCGCTTACTGTCGCACCATCGAGTTCATTGTCATTGGCTTCGTCGTTATTGAACTCACTGTCACTAATACGGTTGCCACAAAAACGACCTCGTACATTTTGTAACTTTTTAGCCGGCTCCAGAGTCGTCTCGAAATCCATCAACCCAAGTCCAGCTTGAGAGCCAGCAGGGCCTTCGATTCCCAATGGATCATGAATCATTTTTCCAACCATTTGATATCCGCCGCAGATCGCAATGAGTTTTCCACCATAGCGGAGGTGGCGTTTTATTTTCTTCGGCCATCCATTTTTTTTGAGCCACTCAAAATCATGAATTGTATTTTTACTACCAGGTAAGATAATGAGATCGCAGTCGGGAATGGCGCTACCTTCTTCAACAAAATCGACATCAACGTGAGGGTGCAAGCGCAGCACATCAAAGTCCGTATGATTACTGATCCTTGGTATCCTAGGAATAATCACCTTAAGTACTTTCTCACCAGCCGCATTAGGCTCAATGATCGACTCTTTGTTAACTGAATCCTCTGCTTCAATGTGGAGCCCTTTAAGAAAAGGAAGCACACCCAATGTGGGAATGTGGGTTTTATCCGTGAGCCAGTCAATGCCCCCGGTTAGTAAACGTCTATCCCCACGAAACTTGTTGATGATAAAGCCTTTTACGAGGCCCTGCTCTTCTGGTTCGAGGCAATCCACGGTGCCAGTAAGGTGCGCAAAAACGCCACCACGGTCGATATCAGCCACCAATAACACATGACAACTCACTTTCGTGGCAAAGCCCATATTAGCGATGTCATTTTCCCGTAAATTGATCTCCGCGGGGCTACCCGCCCCCTCGACAATAATTAGATCATATTGTTGCGCTAATCGATAATAGGAATCGAGTACATAAGGCATAGCCGTTTCTTTGTAACCCTGATATTCGATTGCATCCATATTGTCTAGCGCTTTGCCCTGAATAATGATTTGTGCACCCTTGTCTGTATTAGGTCTAAACTTCTACATATTCATGTCAGAGTGCGGTTTGAGTCCTGCCGCGACGGCCTGCACGGCTTGAGACCGACCAATCTCGCCTCCATCTTCAGTAACCGCGCTATTTAACGCCATATTTTGCGGCTTAAACGGCGCTACCCGAACCCCTTTTGAATGAAATAATCGGCATAATCCCGCTACCAATACACTTTTACCCGCATCGGAGGTGGCTCCCTGAATCATGAGCGTTGGTGTCTGTGTTCGATTAGTCATGGAATGGATATTTGGTGATGATTGGAATCGAGATATGATGAAATTAAGCGCATTGTAATGGGGTGAAAATATATCTCAATGCCATGCCATGAATTTTGTTGACCCTTTAATGCAGTTCTTCTAATAACCAGTAGAAAATAATGGTATCGAACATTGAACTTGTTGCCGGTGGAGCACGTGGGGGAAAGAGTCGTTATGCGCTGCAGCGAGCTGAGCAGAGCGGTAAAAATCTCATTTTTATTGCGACCGCTGAAGCAGGTGACGGTTCCATGGCGGATCGTATTGCGAGACACAAAGAAGAGCGAGACGAGGGATGGACGCTAATTGAAGAACCTCATGATTTGGCGACGATTATTGCCAATGCTGACACGAACGAGTGCCTGCTGATTGACTGCCTGACACTTTGGGTTTCCAATTGGTTGTGCTTGGAAGACGCTGCACAATGGCCAGTTCAAAAAAACAAATTCCTAGACGCATTAAAAAACACGCCAGCCACCGTCATCATGGTGACCAATGAAGTTGGCATGGGAATCATTCCCATGGGTGAACTCAGTCGTCAGTTTGTTGATGAATCCGGTTGGCTACACCAGGCTATCGCTGCTATTGCGGATGAAGTCGTGTTAGTGATGTTTGGGATACCGCAAAAAATGAAAACCGCCTCGATGGAAGTATAGCGGTATGGGTGAGTGTTTCTTCTCTAGTCCCCTCAGGAATACTTTCGATATCAGGGAATTGAAATGGTTAGAGTATCGTTTCTTTGAGTGAGCGTCAGGTGTTTTAGGAAACTCATTCCGAGAAGGATTTGCTCGCCTTTCATGAATGGATTAATCCCCCCTTTAACGTCCCCCATCACGATGTTGCCGATGGAGATGCTATCGAGAACTGTGGTGTAGGTCGTGATTACTCCGGCGGCGGTTTGTACGTTAACCGGTTGCCCTCTTTTTAAACCCAATTTCTGCGCAATTTTTTGTGGCACACTGACATGGGTTGCGCCGGTATCCAGTAAAAAGGTCACTGTTTGGTTGTTGATTTTCCCATTCACAACATAATGCCCAGATCGGTTTCTGATCAATACAACCTCTTTTTGCCCAGTTTCTGTCAGGTAGTGTAATCTGAGGTCTGTAATTTAGCTTTCTATTGCAGCTTCGCTATTGGCTTTGGCGGAGTGAACGTAGAGAGCGAAGCCAAAGCCGGTTTTTCAGGCTTTAGTATTGAATGTTGAGCCA
>WLWI01005599.1_pt1 | contig 10459 bp, 10 predicted proteins | sample 6701501 | NCBI WGS metagenome assembly WLWI01 (sample SAMN12718690, study PRJNA515312) | sponge metagenome | isolation source: marine sponge | host: Mycale hentscheli | place: New Zealand: South Island, Marlborough, Capsize Point | collected 2014-11-01
TCATTGATGGACCGTCTGTGTGAGTATAATGAATACCATACATAGGGCAAGGTAGAAGACAAATAAGGCTTAATATATTCATTGCATTTTTTATGGTTTCTTGCCTTATCTCCTGCAATAAACACATTTGCACATAATAATTTGTGCATTGTAGATGATTAAGACAAGGAATGAGTCTAGCTAGCTATGGCTATGTACATAAAAATGTTGTGAATTTGATTAAACCTCGTTTGTCATATGCCTCAGAGACTTTAGAGCGAGCGGTCCTGCACTTCTTTTCTCGAAGATTTGTGCTACATTAGTAGCTCCGGATCACCTTCTGCAACCTTCAGCCAGTTTTAGCGCACAACAAAGCTCGTATAAATGATAAACTACGAGTGATCAGTTATAACTGGGCATATATTGAATACAGCTGCGGAAGACACTGCCATAGCTTCTTTTCATTTCAACAAGTAAACTTACAGTAATAATGCGCACCTTAGACCCACCCCGTTTTTACCCGTGGGCGTCGATGTTTTCGCGTGTTTGAGCTACTACTGTCATGTGACCTTAATTGGTTTCCGGTTTTGCCAAGTGCATTCCTCTTTTGCCACATTTGTGGTCGCGCCGACTCAACCTGGATATACTATAGTATATACCTCCTATGTATATATCACAGCCAGAACATACTTTCTGTATAGGTTTTACTTGTAAAACTAACTTCCACCTCATGCGCAGAAAGACCTATGAAGAATTTAGTCTTTATAAGCATACGCAGGTATTTTATGAGAAAGCACTGATTGAGTAGGAAGGCAGGCTAGATACACATGGTTTTTCTAATACATTCCTTGATCCTAACAAGTTTGCATGAAGATAAATATGAACCAAGATGCAAGGAATGTTTAATTGGGCTCCATGAATAATTTGCTCCCCTTGGTTGATGTTGGGCATTAAGTTAAACTAGTATTATGAAGTTCTCAGCTGCAGTTTGGACAACATTATGCAAACCATCTGATAAGTAACTGGTAGCTACAAGCTATAGCTAAGACAAAACTAAAATCGGATGATACTGATTTGCAGTAATTGTTATCTGTGGGTATGTCAAGCATAATTTCTTACTGCTGAGTAGTCTTTTGCTAGGTTGTGTGTGTATGTGTGTGTTCTTGTTGGACTGGAGTCATTTGCCTGTCTAGAAGGAGAGTTCTTTAGAAATGGCAAATGAAGTTGTATAGTCTTTGTTGATTTCACTTTTTTTTAGTTAGCTAGTTTTAATGGAGTTAAAACTACCTGGAGTAAAAATTAATTTAAAGGCCACCAAATAAACTATCTCTCTGGCTAAATATGGTGTAGTTTTTGCATATATATATACTGTATTCTTTTAAAAGTTTTTTCTGCCCAAGAATTTCGGTGGTTTTGGTACTTCCAGCAATTATTGTTATACCAATAAAACTACCTTCATGGATTATTGCTAATTTTATCAACTGAAAGTGAGGGGTCCCCCCCCCCCTACTAATGTAGCCAGCAGAGAGAAGCTGCAAAAAGTTATGTTATTCAAAATTGGGGAAACAGTAGTTATATCTACAATATCACTTACTTCGGCCCCATGATGAGGAAATGCCAGTGTTCTCCAGGAATAGGATTTCAGTTTTTCGAAATTCAGCATAGGAGTCCGGTGTTTTTTTACCACGTAACTGCTATTTCGCAACCTTTCCAGCCAAGAGAATTAGCTATATATATGCGCGCAACCTCATAGCACTAGCGACGCGCCACAAGGATGGTCGCGCGCGCGAGGAAATCTAACGTCTGGGTCGCGGAGTCTGGTAAAGCTAAGTGGGAAAAGCCTATTCTTCATCCTTAGAAAAATAACAGGTAAGCTATTAGAGGTACTATCACTGATAGAGTTAGCCTAGAGCTGTATTTGTCCGTCATTAAATGGTCCTAAGAATGGGAGTTACATTCTTACCAGTTCTTTTTTAGTAGCAGTGATTGTGAGTTACGGGCTAATATGCATTACTTTGTCATAAAATTTCAAGTGCTTTGGCCATTTTACATTGGGTTACATTTGCTCAACAAAAAGAGGAGTAGCTCGGAACTCAGGCAAGGTCAGCAAAATTAGAAAGGGATAGGGAAGGGAAGAAAGGTCAAAGCTAGCTGACAGAATCACACTAATGATAGAAGGGGAGAAAGTTGTATAATGTTCATATCTTAGAAGCTGAACTTATGGGTGCAACCCTAACAATTTGTTATAAAAGGTTCCTATTAAGATTATAATTCACTTGATTTGAAGATGGAACTATAACTTAACATGACATCAATACAGCCTACTGACAATAGATGAGATTAAAGTTCAATGTCAGACTCACCACTAAATAGGTTGGTAATAATAATTAATAATAAAAAGCTTTTCTATATTTTTTTCCTGAACAGGTCGGCAAATGTTTGAAAAATTCCTTGGCACTTTCTGATGCTAGGTTTTTGGTGGAAGATGGCTTGGCAGTTGGCTTTTTTTTTTGGTTGGTTTCATGAGATGAAAATAAATATAAATTTAAGTTGAAGACATTTTAGTGAAAATAAATGAATGAAACAGTGCTTTCAAAAGCTATTTGAGTGTGGTTATAACAGCTATATCTACAAAATGGCCAATGGTGAGCAAGCGAAGCGAGTAGGACACTATCAGGGGTAACACAATTGAAAATTGGGGATATGTTATCGCGAGCGAGCAAAGCGAGTGAGATACTATTAGGGGTGGACAATAGAAAATCGGGTATATGTTCAATATATATAATATTATAAATATATATATATAAATATATTCCACCCTAGATATCTTCACAATGATATTTTTAGGTACTTGACCTTGAACTCACAGATATTTCATCAAGGTTGTTATTTCAAGCTGTATTTCTCACTGTATTTCTTGCTGTGCTGTATTGCTCAAGCTCGTTACCCTAGTAGTTATAGCAACCTTCCAAGCTCATCACTTTTCCTGGTTTTTACAGCTACCACCTTCCTCTGGAGTAGCCTAGCTACCCAACAGTGTTAGAACAGCTGCTAAAATAACAGCTGGGGATTTGGGGAGCTAACTTTTACAAGCAGTTACCAGTCCTAGTACAAAGTAGTGAATATATCTAGGGTAGAATAAACCACTTATTACACTCCAGAGTGATATGGCAAGATATTTCACTCTCAGGCTTTATTTTCACTCACCTCTGGCTGGTGAAAATAAATTAGCCTGCTCATGAAATATTTCACCATATCACACTCTGACTCATGTAATAAATACTATATATTACTAGTGGTGTGCTTGAGCACAAATGGCGAGCGAGCCTTAAACTACACTACTGTTAAATGATTAATTTTAACTACTAACACTCAAGCTACTAAAATAAAGTTGAGTTTTTAAATTACGTATATACGGTAAAGGGGTTTCAATGCCATAGTAATTGCTCCTGGCAACTGTTTGAATTGAAAAAGAAGCAATAAAATCAGGTCACTTTATTTAAACTTTTTCTTTGTGATATTCTTAGTAGTAGTTGTAACACACAATACTTTCACACAAGTGACATACCTATGCAAAACTTACCTTCATGGTTAGTCTAGTGGACAATAAATTTTCAAGTAAATGCTGTTGCGTAGGGCTTATAACTGTGACAAATAGCGTATTAACTTACCACTGCCACTAACTCAAATAGAAATGGAGCTCCCATAAGTTTTTGAGTTTTAACTACACCCGCAAAAGAATTCAAATTGGTAAATAATTCACTTTCTAGGGTAATACGGGTAATGATCGCTAAACCGGAGGATTTCTTTTTTGTGAAGTTTGGGATGGGGTTGAACACAGAGCGAACACAAAAATACGTGAGGGTCAAAGTACAAAATGACATACATACGTCCACACATATATAAACAAACAAATATCCCTGATTTTCAATTGTGTTATCCCAGAGAGTGTCTCGCTTGCTTGCCAATAATATATATTGTTATCTCATGGCTGTACTGCAGCAAGCAAGCTCATTACCCTAGTAGTTATAGCAAAACCTACCTGGCTTACAAGTTTTCCTGCTAAAATATCTGCTGGGGGTGTGGGGAGCTCCTAGAGAGTTTTATGGCCAACTTCACACAAAGAGTTACCAATCCTAATACAAACTACTTCAGTGAAGATGGAATAAACCACTTATTACACTTGTCAGAGTGATATGGCTAGATATTTCACACTCGGGCTTTATTTTCACTCACTTGTGGATGTGAAAATAAATTAGCCTGCTCTTGAAATATTTCGCTATATCACACTCTGACTCATGTAATAAATATTATTATTCCAAGCTAGATATCTTCACAATGTTATTTTTAGGTACGTGACCCTTGAGGTTATCACATAGTGTTATCTCATGGCTGTATTGCCTCATGGCTGTACCCTTATGGACCACATGGTGAAGGAGAGGGTCTCATCACCACCCACACAACGTTTCATTCTACCGGAATGTAACGTCAGCATGCCGTGGTAAACTTTAAAGCATTCGGCTAAATTGGCTGTTGCTGAAGTTTGTTAAAGATGAGTAAACAACATTGTACCGGTCATTGGAAGTGAGAAAAATAATCCCTTTCCTTTTTAAAATACTTTGATTAATTTAATTGTACCTTGATCAGCAGCAGCATTCTTTATTCATCAGATCACTATATTATGTCTCTAAACTTTCACTAATAATGGTGGGGAGCTTGGAGCGACACTAAGGAAGAGCTGATGCTCAAATTTTTACAAGCTACTGCATTTTCACCAGTAGAGCTTTAGCCATGCAATTCTGTCTACATACCTGTGGGTGCCTGTTAAATTGCTCTCAACCGGATGTAAACAAACTGCACCCCATACGCTATACACGCTAAAGTACTGTTCCCCATGAATTGTGGGGAATGGAATGAAGTGTTGTATGGATGGTGACCAGACCCTTTCCTTTATGGAAGGCTGTTCTGGACAAATTTTATAATCGCTGATTGAATGATCGATTGTCGAACTGTCAATCGAATGATCGATTGTTGGATTGTTGATTGAATGGTGAATTATCGAAGGGTCCATTGTAAACTGTGTATGCAATTACATACAAATACATAATTGGTAAGGGGTAACATCCAGCAAGATGCACTATCAATATGGGCCGACTTAGGTTATTATAGCTATGCTAATTAGTTAGTAGCTATTGTATCTGAATGCTTGTCGATGATGTTTACAAGTAAAATATAGGAAACTTCAGAATTTTAAAGCTGCAGTGTGCAAGAACATTATAGAATTACCTTTGAACCTGTGACCTGACCTTGCTTCATGCCTGTTATGTACCAATGATCATCACCATCTTGTTGTAATCTCTTATTGTATCTTGTTGGTTCGTCGGTACTGACTAGTTTGATTGTACCTAGATATCGGTGCCTGAGTTGGGTTCTTACACAGTGTAGCTAGCTACGTTCTTTTAACCATAATGTTATAATGTTCCAGGTGTCTTTTGCTGAAGGTTTTGCTGGTGTCATTCAATCAGCGATTATAAATTTTGTCCAGAATGGGGTTCCATAGATGTAATCGGTTAGGTCATTATGGGTCTCAATGCTTATCCAAAACTGTAGCTACAGCCAAAGAGAAGTCAAGACTCTGATGTAGCATTCTTGGACATGATAAATTCCAGAAAACGCAAAATGCGGCTTAAAATTATTCAACTGGAAAGCACAAATGTCACTTTTAAGCTTGATACCGGAGCTGAAGTTAGAGTTATTTCTGAAGAACTTGCCTCTTCTCTAAAAGAAAACTGGAGAAAGCAAATAAAATTCTAAACAGGCCAGCAGGACAAACACTCTATGTTGTCTGTTTTAATGGAAATTTATTGCATGTAAGTCTACATATACCCTATTGGGATCACCAACGATTACAGATTTGGGCCTGGTTAAGCTTTTATATACTAGTACAAGCCAGGAATACAACTCTGATGTATTCTCTCTCTTTCTTTATTCTCTGACATAGTTAACCAGTATCCCTCTGTATTCATGGGACTGGGTAAGATGCCACTTCATTCACATTGTTCACACCAAGAAGATTCCATTCCCACTTCAAGAAAAGTGCACAAGAACTTGAGCACATGTTACACTGGGAGTGATTTTCAGAGTGGATGAACCTACTCCATGGTGTGCAGGGTTGGTGGTGGTGCCTAAAAAGTCTGGAGAAGTGTGTCAACTTAAAACCACTCAGTGAGGCAGTGCTATCAGAGGTACACCTGATACCCAGAGTGGGTGACTTAGCAAAACTGTCGGGTGCTCGACTATTTTCCAAACTCGATGCGAACAGTGGATGTGACCCCATATGGAAGATTTTGTTTCAAAATTGCCATTTGGTATTTCTAGTGATCTAGAATTGTTTCAGCGACAAGGTCTTGATAGAGTAATTTGTATAATGGATGATATACTAGTTTTTGCAACAGATGCTAATAAGCACGACTGAAAACTTCAACAAGTTCTGGAATGGCTTCAAGAAAAGAATGTAACTCTCAACAGGAAAAAGTGCGTGTTCCGAAAGAAGTCTATCAAATTCCTTGGACACTTGATTGATGCTGATTGAGTTCAAACTGATCCTAACAAGACTGCAGCGTGAAGATGGTAGAGCCTAAGTCAGTCTCCGAGCTGTGCAGGTTTCTTGGGATGGTGAACCAGCTGGGGACATTTTTGTCATCCCTAGCAGACATAACTCAGCCGCTAATAGAATTATTGAGTTCGAAAGTGGTTTGGACTTGGGGATCTAGATAACAAGACATCTTTAAAAAGGTCAAGGAGGAACTGTTTAAACCCACAGTACTGGGAAAATATGACCACAAGCATCACTAAATGTTTCTGCTGATTCCTCTTTGTATGGCATTGGTGCTATTCTTTTGCAGAAGTCTGAAGAAACCTGGAAGCCAGTGGTTTATGTAATGTTCTTGTTAGCGTAGGTTCAAATTGCCATTACAACTAACAACCCTTAACACATTCGCAACTAGTCATGCATGAATCATGAGAGTTCAAAGTTCAGGATACTACATCCCTCCCTTACTAAATTGGAGGTTGGTATTGAGGTTTGTGGTTCCTAGATGGATACTGCTTCTGTGGTGCCATGATGTCCCTTGAGATGTTCACCTCTGTTTGCGGGTTCTGGCTTTCATCTTGATTCTCAGAAGATATTACATCCGGTTGTCCTAGCGATATCCAGACATGACTCCTGGCCAGTGCCTTCATCCCAGAAATTCCCATGTGCTCCTTATGCAGTTCCATCAAAATCACTTTCTTCAAGGATTGAGGCATTATTACTTTTCCTCTCCACATCAAACAACAGGATTCCACTGACAATTCATCCATTTTGGAATGATAAGGTCGCAATGGTAGAGAAATCTGCCCAGGCCAACCTTGTATAGTGTAAGGAATAAACTTTGCTGAGCACGGAATCTCACTCTGTAGCTCTCCTAATTTCTCAACTAGTAATAGGAAGAGCCTCCAACTGCCACAAATAATAAAGCTGAGTCTCTGATAAGTGCTTTGATTGCCCTTCAGATAATGGTAACCTGGACAACGCATCCACATTCCCATGTTCAGAAGTTGACCGAAACTCCAACTCATAATAGTAAGCAGGCAAAAGAAGCAACCACTGTTGCAATCTGGCTGCAGCTACTGCAGACATTCCTTTCTTTGGTCCCAATATACTGGTTAGAGGTTTATGGTCCCCCATACAAATAAGTGTGAAACTTCTTGACTCCATGGTACCCATGATAGTTAATGGGATTCCATATACATTTGAGTTAGACACAGGGTCTACAGTGACTATAATGTCTGAAGGGGAATGTAAAAAATTGTTTCCTCCAGGAACTATGATGCGAAAGTCGACTTTGCTCTTGAAAACATATTCTGGGAAGTGTTTGCCTGTGTTGGGAGAATTAGAGGCAGATGTAGAGTATGGGCAGCAAAAACACCAATTATGTCTTATTGTAGTGGATGGAGATGGTCCTAGTTTGTTAGGCCAGGATTGGCAGCTATCACCAATCATGAAGTGGGAAGCCTGGAATGTATTCTTGATCGATATGGTAACATATTCAATGATGAATTGGGAACAATAAAATTCTATGTGGACCAAAAGTGTACAGCCAAATTGTTTTCAAATCTCGTACCATTCCCTATGCCATGAGCTATAGAAGAGGAGCTGGATCACTGGGAGCGGGAAAGCATAGTGGAAAAAGTAACTCATAGTGAGTGGGCTACTCCACTGGTAGCTGTGCCCAAATCTGGTGGTAGAATCAGATTATGTAGAGATTTCAAAGTCATTAAAGGTCAACCAGTATCCTTTACCTAAGACTGAGGATCTTTTTGCTACGCTCGCAGGTGGTACAAAGTTCACTAAACTTGATCTATCTGAAGCCTACCTACAACTTGAACTAGACCCAGACTCGCAGCAGTACTGTGTAATCAATGCACAATCGAGGCCTGTATAAATTCCTTCGCCTACCTTTTGGTTTAGCGTCTGCACCAGCTTTGTTTCAAAGAGTCATGGACACAATTCTCCAGGGAATTCCAGCCACTATGTGTTACATAGATGACATATTAGTAACTGGTTCAACTGAGCGAGAGCATCTTCAGACACTGGAGGAAGTATTGCGACGTCTGCAGAAGTATAGAATTCAAATTAAAAAGTGCAAGTGTTTCTTTATGTGTGACTCTGTTGAATATCTAGGGCTTATTGTGGATGCAGATGGAATACGAGCTACTCCTGAGAAGGTTGCAGCCATTGAGAAAGCACCTCAACCACATGAATGTTGCATAACTGTAAGGTCTTCTTGGATTATTGAACTATTATCGAAAATTTCTGCCAAACCTAGCAACTATTGAATGGGCTCTTACAGTAAAACAGGAAGTGGGTGTGGTTTGAAAAGTGTGACCAAGCCATGGAAGCTGTTGCTGACTTCTAATCTACTTACTCGTTATGACGAGTCATTGCCACTCAAATTAGCCACGGATGCATCTCATGGAGTGGGGACAGTGATCTCTCATGTCTTACCTGATGGAGAGGAGCACTCAATTGCATTTACCTCAAGGTCGCTGACCAAGAGTGAGCAAAAATATTCACAAATTGATAAGGAAGTGCTGGGACTTGTGTAGCAGTATTCTCAGCAGCAGTCACGCCCTCAGAAGAACCGCAAGCCACAGGAAGCCAAGTATGTTGCCATGGAAAGTGACCTGGAGCTGGAAGACACCACCTTGGAAACTGAGTATCTATCTCTACATCATCTTGGAGTGGGACACACACCTCCAATCCATGGACTGCTGCACCTGCGGCCCATCTTCTTTGATCCGCAGACTTGAGCCAGATGGCCTAGTTTACCACAATGGTAGCATGTCACTGCACGATACAGACACTATTTCTTGGAATGGCCTTCCTTTCCACACCTGTGGCAAGCTTTGGTGACAACATTCACTTGGATTTCCCCTTCCTTCAAGGATCTAGAGTTCTTCATGGCTGCCTCAGCACCTTGTGCTATTTGTATGGCTTTCTTGAGTGTGAGATCTGGAACCACCAGCAATTTCCTCTGGGTGTCCACTTCTCTGATGCCACATACTACTTTAAACCTTAAACCAGATGATCTTCAAAATAGTATTGTGTAGTAAGCTTCCTCAGCTCAGCCATTGGTCTTGTGGGCCAGACCCTTTACCTAATCGCTCCACTCAGAAGGGTCTGGTTACCCTAACGCACCATTTGGTATCTTTCTCCAGGATTCCGAGGGAATGTATTAAATGTGTACTTCTTACTTAAAATTTAATTGTGTGCGGGCATCTATAAAATGTGTGTACAAATATTTTTAGCTAGTCCCACCTCTGCACTTTTATGAGATCCGAGTGTTCGGGGTGTGTAAAGTCCCGAGCTGGTAAAGGTCAGTCTACCGGCAAGAATTGAAGGACCAGGAAGTTGCCCTATAAAGAATCACTGCGGAATGCCATCGCCAACAGGAACCTGCTAGTTATTAGCTATCTGATGACCTCTCATTCATCAATTCACTTTCGACTTCAAACAAGAACATTACATTTACAACACATTTATGTCATGACACGCAATGATATACCAGTGGGTAGGTCATAAATAATGTTCTGTTTGTGATTATGGTAAAGGGTCTTGAATAAAAGTGATCAGTTCTGTGGGGTAGATTGAGCTCCTGGTTCAGGATGAGTTCCTTGTCCTGAACACCAAGCTGAAAAGATGGAGAGTTCCAGTCTATTTCTAAAACAATAATTGAAGTGACTGATTCGCACACTACTGGCATAGCCTCAGTTAGAACCTCCTTTATACAACACCAGCTCGCAAAGATTTATGACTGAACAATAACCCCCCTCCCCCCCCCCCCCCCCCCCCCCCCCCCCCCCCCCAACGTTAAACTCGGGGTGCCCCCGCCCCCGGGGGGGGGGGCCCCGCCCCCGGCGGGGGGGGGGCGGGTGT
>WLWI01005600.1_pt1 | contig 10459 bp, 7 predicted proteins | sample 6701501 | NCBI WGS metagenome assembly WLWI01 (sample SAMN12718690, study PRJNA515312) | sponge metagenome | isolation source: marine sponge | host: Mycale hentscheli | place: New Zealand: South Island, Marlborough, Capsize Point | collected 2014-11-01
AAAATTTTCTATTTTTAACTGCTGAATATTCTATTTTTCCAATGCACAATAGATATTTTAAAGTGTTAACCATTATTTTATATGACTCAAATAAAACATTTCAACAACTGAAATAGAAATGCATTCTAGTGCATTAGTTTTTACTTGATAGAATTTAACAATAATGAAGAACTGTTTCTGCTAACTACGTGGAGTCATGTACAATGCATGCTTTAAGTCAATATTAAGTGTAATTGATAAGGGTCTCTCCACCATGCAACAGCATTTACCACTGAACTAACATCCTCACATATTTGTTAGCTGGCTCATTAACTCGAAAGTTGCCTAAGTTTCCAGCAAATTGTTTCAAATACAAAAAAAATGCCTGCAATCTATAATTATTATGCCTATTGTCAACTCACAAAATGTACTGACTCACCTTTACTCTGAGTTGCCATTTTCAGCATTAATGATGTTGCAGTTTGGTTTCGACTAGAAATAACACCATCAGGATTTTAGAATTAGTCTTTTTTTTTATTCAAACATTTATCTACTGACATACTAAAATCTTAACCAGTGTAGTACGATCAGTAACTTACCCTAAGCAGCAAGTTTACTCCTAGTCAGATATTGTTTACTTGCCAAGTCCAGTCATGTGATCTCAGGTTGCTTGGCATCAATATAAAATGAATATCAATATTTCTATGAATATCGTTAGTTTCCTACCACAGTTGTTAGCCAATCATTATTAAGCTATTCATAGCCAGCAAGCCAAGAATGCTTAACTTCAGTGTTTTTCTATTCACATTTTCACATTCAGGAGGAGTGGAGAATGGGAGTGGAGCTCAGAGAGAGTTAGGAATGTCAACAAGTAAACACTTGAAGTCTAGTATCTTCCTACTCCACACTATAATATTTTGCTGTTGATTTTGCAATATATAGCTTACTTATTATGTCCTGCATTCTCTAACCATAGTTTGATACATCAAATAGAATTTACTCACCCATGTTCTAGGGGTAGTCAAAATTAGCAAATTTTCTCGTTCTAATGGCCAATTTGGCTATAATAAGTCGAAACGTCCAGTTAAGTTTTAGCTACAGCCGAGAATGACCGAATCAATGGGAATAATGTTTCCATCTAATTGATCACTGGCTAAGTTCCTCATAGCTATTTGGGACTCATTAGCTTCCCATAAAGTTTCTATTATGAAAGTAATTTTTTTTTTCTTAGCCTTAATCATTATTGTATTTATATGATATACAAGGGCTTCTTGTTTGAAATACATGCTCCCCATTTGAGTCAAAATTATTGTTTGAGAATAATTTTATTAATTTTTTCCATTTTATATTAGTGCAGTTAAATGAGTAGGTCATGCATATAAAAAGCCATAGCCAGGACATATTCAGGACAGGTGGAAAATGGGAGCTGCCAGTTTTTGTCACCAACTTCCTGGAGACTATTTTATAACACATTAGCAGCTTACTGCATAAAAACCTGTGAAATAACATCGTATATACAAGTAAAAAATAAATCATGAGCATCATAACAATAGGGAGAACAACAACAAAAAAGAAAAATTGCAGATTATTTACTAGTTACACTTAGCTAACTCCAAACAGTAAAGCCACAAACTGACAGCAATTATATTTTATTTACTTTAATTCTTTGAAATGTAATTAAAATTATAGACAACTATTTTAGATTCCAAAGCTGACATTGTAAGAATTCAAATTATTTAGAAATATTTCTGTGTTTTGTCCCAGATCACACACCATAGTTTATCCAGTTGTAGTTTTAAGTTTCTTGTCTTCTTTCTTAATGCATAATATATTCATAAGATCATGAGATTCCAGAAGTATATTATTTTGCACACTTTACTGACGCATTCTTGCTGTATTCGGGTTCTGTGGTAGCCAAGTTAAGCCTGAGAGTGAAATACTCTAGCCATATATCACTCTGACAAGTATAATACGTGGCTTAATCCACACTAGATATCTTTACTACTGTACTGTAGTTAGTACTAGAGGAAGGGTAACTCACAGGTAAAGTTGGTTGTAGGGGCAACCCACATCCCCAGCCTACATTTTAGCAGCAGAACACCAGAGGAAGGTAGCTGTAAAAACTGAGAAAATTGAAAAGTTTGGCTGCCCCCCAGACCATATACGGCTGCCATATACCTTGCCATAAATGGTCCCCTCGAACGAGTTGATGAACTTTAATTTTTTGTAAGCAAAATGAACGCTGAATGTGAATATTGAGAAAGTATTCATCAAACTGACTCATCAGGGTAATAATCCTTTTGGTTGCTATAACTACAAGGGTAATGAGCTTGGGAAGTACAGTGTGAAATAACAACAAATATCATAAGTTATTTCATGGGTCACTACCTAAAGATATCATTGTGAAGACATCTAGGGTGGAATATATATGTATATATTATATATATTTATATATTACACTAGATATCTTCACAATGACATGTTTAGGTTCACGACCCTTGGACTATGCTAAGCAAGCTCATTACCCTAGTAGTTATAGCAATGGGACCAAACTAGCCACTTATCCAGATTTTATAGCTCCTTCCTCAGCTGTAGCCTACTCAACCAGGTTAGAGCAGCTGCTAAAATATCGGCTGAAAGTGTGGGGAGCCCCTAAAACCAAGTTTACAGTGTGAGTTACCAGTCCTAGTACAAACAATGGTAGTGAAGATATCTAGAATGGAATAAACAACTTATTAGCTACACTAGTCAGAGTGATATGGATAAATATTTCACTTTAGCCCTTATTATTACTTGCCTCTTGCTCTTGAAATAAATTAGCCTGCTCTTGAAAATATTTCACCATAACCAGAGCTTTAAAACTATTATTACCAAAATGATCGAGATCATGCTATAAAATGCTGGAGATTGGCTCTGAATGCTTGAGATAAGTACTAATTGATGAAAAAAATTGTATACAAGTTTGAACTAAGCAAAAAAATTAGTTTTTGTGCAAATAATTATAAGTCATTGTAGCTTTTTTAGCAGTCTAAAATCTCCACAGGAGGATCAAAGCTATGGCAAGGTTCAACATTAGCACACTTGATGGCTAAAATACTTGACAGAGTGCCATTCAATTTTAGGCTAGGTCGAAATTTGGTTTTGTTCTTGGTAATCATACTGAAGAGTCTCTCTTCTTGGGCATTTGAATGTGGCAATGTTAGCACCAATAAAGTTACTTTTAGACAATTAAAGAATTATCTGGATTTCTCATTTGAGACAAGTGTGTCCACACAATATCCATTCTGTAATGCTGAGTACTGTTATCGTCAACAACCAATGCAGCCTGCCATACAGCCTCCTCAACATGTGAAGTCTCCAGTTATTGATATTGAAGAAATTCATCCTCTAATGAATTTATATCAGAGATTGAGGTGAGCTGGAGCATGGAAGAGTGCCTATAATCATAAAGATATATTAAAGTAGACAACTAATACCTAACACAAACATTAATGTATTTTTGTTTGTTATATACACCTTGAAACAAGATGTGACGATAAGAAAATGCATATAGATTGATTACCCAGTGAGTAGTCTACTGAAGTATCCGATACGGCAATTTTATTATAGAAGGAATCACAAATCTTCCAAATAATTTGCGTAAGAATGATTGAATTTGTTGTAAGCGCACTGGAAGTATAGAATCTTCTCTTTGAAGAAACTGAAACAAACTGGGCAGTGAAAGAGATCCAATATTATTTAGACCTTTAGCATTCTTCTGGTGTGAAACTGAAGAAATATGCCGAGAAACATCCCTCTCTCCCCCATATGTTTACAAGAAATAACCTTTAGGCATGTTGTGCACTGAAACTAAAGATATCATTCTTGACCGGCTTAATACACGGCCACCGTTTTGTCCAAGAAGATTGAAACCTTTTTTTATAGAAGAAAATGTTGTCAACAATAGCTATAGCTAATGTAGAATTATAAAATCACTGAATAACAATAAAAGCAGTCTTTTTAGTAATGGTGCAATGGGTGGTGAAACTCGCTCAAAATGGCAAAATGGCAAAATGTGTGAGAGTTGAAAGGTCTGCATAACACTCTGACAAGTGTAATACGTGGTTTATTCCACACTAGATATCTTCACTATAGTAGTTAGGGTGACTCACAAACTAAAGTTGGTTGTAGGGGCTACCCACATCCCCAGCTGATATTTTAGCAGCTGCTCTAAGGGTACACCAGAGGAAGGTAGCTGTAAAAACCTAGAACATTGAAAAGTTTGGCCGGTTGCTATAACTACAAGGGTAATGAGCTTGCACAGAACAGAGTGAAATAACAGAGTGAAATATCTTGAGATATTTCACTGGTCACATACCTATAAATATCATTGTGAAGATATCTAGGGTGGAATATATTTGACTGCATGTACTAAGTCTAGCTCCGTAATAAATCTCCTTGTTCCAATGCATTATACTGCAGATCCATCAAACAATTTAGCATTTATGTATAGGGTCGCAACTGCTACAAACAGAAAGCTTGTAAGAAGGTATGTTAGAGAGAGAGAGCATGGAGTCCCAGCTGGAATTATGTAAACAAAAAATGTAGTGACATCTGAACAAATCATTTATTTGTTTTTATTTATATGATCTGTTGCTGGACATGTGTATAATAATAGTATAGCAGGTTAAGTAAAATGAACAAGTCCGTTCAAAGTAACTTGAAGTAATAACTGTACATTGTTGGGTGAATAGGTCATCTTGTAATGTATACACTTTTGTATAATGATCATTCGTTGTTAGCTACTAGCTCAATCCTCTCTTGTTACTAGGTCAAATTTCAACCATAATTCTATCATAATTATTTTGATTTTTTTTTAGTAATGAAAAAAATAAACAGTAACCATGTAAACTACTTTTAAATAATAATAGCTAACTTATACAAAAACATAAAAACAAAGATATTCATTAGTGAATAGTAGAAGTAGTTTCTTTAGTTTGCTATTCCCATCATCTCCTCCCATAAAATGGACCTTGTCTGATGTCATGATACAGGTACAGGCACCTACTGCATGTGGCTGTTGTCCAGCATGGACCCAGGTGTTAGTCTCAGGGACATAGTGCTGGATGGTGGATACTGGCTTCTTATTCTTCATGTCCTTACCACTGACTGCCAGTAGAGATCCTCCAATGTGGAGTGGACAGGATAGTGCACAGTTGAGTGAAGGTAGTTTGTTCCATATGTTGGAACTGTCTGATGAGGAGTGTGAAACAAGAGCCTCCAGAGATACACTATAGACATCAGGACTTTCACCCACACCCTTACACAATCCCCCCATGAGGTACCAGGTATCTCCTATAGTAGTAGACTGCATCATCTTCCATGGTATTGGTGTAGATGGTCGAGTGGACCACTGCATGTTAGATACATCAAGTACCTCAACACTAGCATGTAAACGAAATCCATGGCAACCACCAGCCACCACCAGCCAATGTTTATATAAAGTAGCTGAAGGCCAACTGCGAGGTGTAGACATAGGAGGGAAGGGGTGTGTCCACTGGTTGCTGTCAGGCTGCCACTCTCCTAGCTCACTGCTATCAGAGTTATCTCTATTTCTTCCTCCCACCACAACTAGTTTGTTGTTGATGGTAGTCATAGCAAAGAACCTGGTTCTGCATGGAAGTAGAGTGTGCCACTGGCAGGACTGTTTGTTGTAGGCCATCACTATGTACCTATCCTCATGTCTGTCAGGCCATCCTCCTCCAACGTACACGGTATCATTTATCTCTACTGATTGGATGAAGTCACGCATAGCCACTGGCATGTCAGGACCACGCCTCCAGTCTAGCTCTAGTGGGAATGTCTAAATAATAAACAATTACATTATCTGTAGTAAATTTGTATAACATAACTCCTACTTATATTGCTAACAATTTAAATAAAAAAATTTGTTTATTTTACTGGCACACTTCATTAAAAAATAATAAAAGTCATAGTGTTGCTATGGTTACTGTTTACATGCCATTGACAATTTCAATACGAATTACATAATAGCCTACCTAACACATTTTGTTTATTCCCACTATATAAATACAATGAACACGGAAATGATATTTGGAACAACAAGAAGCCTAGAACAGAGGTATGAAGCATACTACTCCATAAAAATTTAGAAAAGTAACCAATTAATACTGACAATCCTATTGTGTCATTTTATAGTTAAGTTCAATACCTAGACTCTATTGATATAACCTGTATATACATTTTATCATTAAATTAATTAGATATGGGACAAGAAGTTTTGGTAAAATAAAAAAAAAAACACTGTCTAAAAGAATGCATAGTACTTACTAATGATTTCTTGCTGATAGACACTGTGGTGATACGCTCCAGTTCCTTTGTTAGTCGCTCCACTTCAGATTGGAGAATTTGTTTCTCTCTTTGATGGCGAGATTCTAGATGAAGCTTTTCTTCTTTGTGATGAGATTCTAACTGAATTCTTTCAGCTGCTGCTATCTGGCTCCTCAGTTGATTGTTCTCAGTCTTTAGTTGATTGTTTTCTGCCTGTACTTGCGTGACACTTGTTTCCAATTGATGATTTTCTTCAACGAGTTGTGCACTGGCAGACTGGAACATTTTTTTGTCACTCTCTAGTTTTGTAATTTCTTCAGTCAACACTTTATTTTCCGTTTCCAATCTATTTTCAGAAATCTAATAATACAACACATCAATTATAACTTTCAATAAATTGAATAACATTTAATTGCAGAGGATGCCATAAAATTTGTCTATTGAATATTTTAGAGCTCAGATGTGACTGTTTATACTGAGATAAATTTGAACTGTAAGGAAGTATATTGTACACTGTAAAAATGGAAGTGTGCATAGCACACCAATGGTGTGCTGATGAAGGCGCAATACGCACACCATTTTTGGAGTGCACACCACACCAAATCTGGCGTGCTCAACACACTAAAATATGTGTGGATAACACTCTTTTAGGTGTGTTGTGCGCACTTCTAGTGTATAGCCTAGGGCCTTAGGGACCCTAAAAGCAATAGTTTTCTCCAAGACTGCGTATAACTATTATTTAAAATAGCACTAATATCTTAGCATGAGAATACACTCCTTCAAGTGTATTTTTGTCCTTGTCATAGTGTGCCCCACCCCACCCCCCTGTTATGAAATTATTCGTAGAGCTATGATCTAACATATTATCAGACACTATTGCTTGGCTCTTAGCTGTAAGGAATCTGGCACTGTTGTTATACTACCATTACTGTCTCTGATGAACTGTAGTCTGATCTATACTGGCTGCTTTCTTCTGCCTCAGACTCATCAGACATTGCTAGGTAACTAAAACAAACCCACAGCCATAGGCGTACTAAAAAACATATATGTTTAAGCTTATAACATAAAAGTTAAAAATAAATCTGTAGGTGGGTTGTTTTATTTCCATATGATCGACGAAGACAATTTTTAAGATATTGATGGCACTAATATCGAGTTCAGTGAGAAAATCTATGATCGCAAGAAAGCTCAATTTCTCCTGTATTTTCATCAAATTTAAGTGCCAACCACTAGCTAAAGTGCTTCCAGCTTAAAGAGCAAACTTTTTGAAACACTATGATATGATCAATTTTATCTCACAAAACTGTAGTTACAAATTTCTTGTCACTTAAAATATAACACAGCACCACAAGGTTCCTCAGAAACCTCAAACCAGACTTCTCCCATAGACTCTAATACATTATCGCCATTTTATTTTGTCGTCATTATTTTCTACCGTGTCGTCACCGGATCGTCATTCAATTCTCACCCGTGTTGAATTCGTCATTATGATGCGGTCCAAACGGTACTTTCCCTATTAATTTTTTTGCCCCCGTGTAGGTACTTTCCCTTATTAGAAATTGCTGCGTGCTAATTAACTTGATTCAACTGAGAAAACTCGCACAGCTAGCGAGAATAGTTTAAATTACTGGTTTATTAATGGCAAAAGTATTTTCCAGCTAAGATAATGTAGCAGGTCCTGCTGACCCTCTCTTGGTGATGTTCAAGGTCATCTAGTAAGTATTAGTCATTGTGTTGAAGCTGTCAATAGATGATGCCACTAGTAAACTTGGACTACAGAACTGGATGTTGCCTCCCACACCAAGCCTACACTATGCCAATGCTGACCAGTCATTCTTCTGGAACACATAATTTATATTTTATCATAAAGTTGCTATTTCAGATTTTTTATTTAAAATATGGCATGCCTAAATTTATTTATTCATTCTTGATAATGCACCTTCATAACAGAAAGCTGGTAAAAATATAATGTAAATGTGTGACAATTAATATTATGACTAATGACAACATCGGGGATTCCAGAAGAGCCTGAATAGTGCCCGACAAAGTGAGGTGGAATCAGGCGGGATGAATGTTTCACACATCAGTGTGCAGCCTAGCACATATAGCAAAATTTGTTGCAGCAATATCAAGTATTAGTTAACATTATGAACTATATTGTTTTGTCCAGGTCTCCCAAGCTTTGTTTACAACCTAGCTAACTATTCTAGAACTACTAGTTTGGACATAACTTGTCAACTAAAATCTAAATCACTGATTACTCACATCTTAGCTACTAATCCAGAGCGCAGGAGAGGTGCTCCAATCACTGAATCCTCTCATCAAGGCGCCTCTGCTAGTCCATTCTTGATAGGCATTTCAGGAGTGCTTAGTTCCTGTTTTCGCTTTACCTGGTTCTAAACAGCAGTACCGCCAGTCCCCTCCTAGTATGTCCTCTAGATGGACGACAAGAAACTTATTCCCAGGCCAAAGTGCAGAAACTAGCTACCACTTCCAAGAACGCCTTGGCTCGCACCGGGAGAAAGAAACACAATAAGTAGTGCTACCCGCTTTTTTTGCCGCCCGGCAATAATTGACTTGAGTGCGCCTGCGCCAAGATTTTACGTAGAGATTACGTAGAAGGCATACCCGCTAAAAACTGAATAAACATCATCTGACGTCATCAAATGGCGAATCTCTGCCGCCAAAGCTGATAGTCAGCTAAAATTTCCAATTTTTTCCACAAAATATTACATTATAATGCACAAAAAATATATATATTATATGAAACTTCAATTATTACTCTATGTTCTGACAAGTCTAGAAAGGTCCAAGTATAAAAACAAAGAAATACTGCCTAAACACTTATGGCACTTTTTTGCTATATTTTTAGCCATAAATTTCGAAATTTTTGAATAATGAAATTAATTTGGTTCACCAATTTATTTTTCTTATAAACTTCACAGGCTATATTTCATATGTGCTAAGTGATAAAGGTCCAAGTATAAAATTGTTTTTTTCCTGGCCTAAACACATCAAATTTTGAAAATGATAAAATTCACCCACTTCAAGGTGCCACCTATCACACATGTAACCACAAAACCACAAACTAATTTGATGAATCTATTAACATAGCCTTACAAAAAATGAACTTTGTAGAGCTTTTAGTTTCCCTGCAGTAAAATAAAAACTATAACACAGTCAAAAATTCAAAAAGTTTGATTTCCTTGAAAATTTAGCTGTGAAAGAGTTAATATTTACTTGGTAGCTAGATTTAACCAATTACTGTAGTTCAAGTTTACCTCGAGTTCTTTTATTCTTCTATTCTTTTCTTTTGCTTCCTTCATGTGCAACACATTGGCTATGTTGAGAGTCCTCCCCAGATTCCCTCCATGTATGTTGTCCATTGCATCCTGTACTGGTGTTAGTGTCTCCAGTAGTTGCTCAGCAGTAGGTCTTGTTTGAGGAGTATTGTGCAGGCAATGAGTCACCATCTCCACTAGAATAGGATGAGACTTCAATAACTGATCCTTCAATGTTTCCATGTACGCCTCACGACGCTCGACTTCAGAGCGACCAATAAGTCGGCCAGGATTGTGTGGATCTGAAGGTGTAGCCAGTAGCAGTTCTCCTGGAAAAGTCTAACAAATGATTAAAGTTGATTGATATTTGTGTGAAAGACTATTATATTAACATCATCAAAATATAATATATTCATTATCAATGTCATTCTTATGCTAAGTCCACCTGCTATATAATGGTACAATACCTATCTGGCTAACATGTTAATATTATAATAAGTTGATTGATTCGCGAACTCCAGACTAATAATACAGCATAATGTAAGCCAAACAATTACACACATTACCAAAGAATATCATAATTGAATTTTAAAGAGTTTTGCACTAATAGAGTATATTGAATATTCAAGTTGTGTTTACCTGTGTCAGTACATAAAGGGCAAGATGTCCGAATGAGAACACATCTAGAGATGGGCCATATCTGTGGTTCTCGCTGAGAGCCTCTGGTGGCATGTACACAGTGGTCCCTGGATTCTTTGAGAGTGTTTGGGCTAGTTGAGTGGGTTTTAAAGTTACCATGCGAGAGTTTCCCATGTCAGTGATCTTAGCTGTCAGAGATGATGTGAGGAGGATGTTCCTTGCAGTCAGGT
>WLWI01005601.1_pt1 | contig 10458 bp, 8 predicted proteins | sample 6701501 | NCBI WGS metagenome assembly WLWI01 (sample SAMN12718690, study PRJNA515312) | sponge metagenome | isolation source: marine sponge | host: Mycale hentscheli | place: New Zealand: South Island, Marlborough, Capsize Point | collected 2014-11-01
AATCAAGTTACCCTGTGTCTATTCTAATTACCTATAACTAACTGATCAGCCTGTCAAGGTTGACTTTACTTTTGATCAATTTAGTGATCTGGTCCTTAGAACACTCCTAAGTGCATTTGTGAAGCTACCGCTCTTCTAAGTACATTCGTGAATTGTGTAGGGAGTTACGCCCCGACATAATTTTTGGTCCTTCGAGCCTGATACCCCAGTTTGGAAGACGAACCTCACCTAGCTCTCCCTCTTTTTGTCATACCATAACAACCGTTTACCAACCTTCGCTTTGTTCATCATCTCTTCGTTCAACTTCATACCTAACCCTTTTGTTTCACTTTGAACCTAACTTTATTGCGTTCATCACCTACTTTCTCTTCGTTTCGTTTATCAACTCTTCGTTCAACTTCGTACCTAACCTTTTTGATTAACTTAGTACCTAACCATTTTCGTTTCACTTCATACCTAACCTCTTCGCCTCGCTTCTACCTCACCTTAGTTTCTTCGTGGACTCTCTACCACAATGCCTCTTGCCTTGGAAGAGGAAATCAAGCAAGCTCTAATGGACGAGGCTAAAGTGAATGCCAAGAGGACTAGCCGAAAGGGACAGTTGACAAGGATGGACACAACGATTCATTCTCTGCTCGACACACCGCTTGCCTCCATTCGCCCTGGAGACGTTAAGGACCGACTGGAGGAAGTCACCCGCTTATCTTCAAATTTTCGATACCCTGCAAGAGAGGTATGAAGAACTGTCCAGTGAGCTGACTGACTTCAACCGTGATGAAAAGGTAGCTCAAGCTGAAATTGTCCGCTCAGAGAACAATGCTTCTATTCAAAGGCTAGAGATTCTTATGGAAAAAGTACATATTTACTCTACTGGTATTGTAATTCTAGAATTCTTGTCTGCACTCCTAGACCTTGAAACACCTTCACCTGTCATCCTTTCTGAGTTTAAAACACTAAAATTACAGATTTCAGAGTTTAGAAAAGATTCTTTGTTCTATTCATCTGATGGAGAAATTAGTAGGCTCCGTGGGGAAATATCTGCCACAATGAAAAACATATTTCCACAGCTCAGAAGGAGTTTGAAGAATCCAGTAAATGTCATGACCTTAAGCCTTCCGATGTGTATAATGAAACCTATTGTCCAGAACTCTTTCAAGTTAACCCTTGATCTTCCCAAATTCTCCGGAAAACCAATCGACTAGATTGATTTTAAACAACTTTTTACCGCAGCTATCGACAAACATGGCCACGGCCTCATCGATTAGGAAAAGTCGTGCCATCTCTTGAAAGCTATGTCCAGTGAGGAATCCAGACGTATTGTACAATTTGCGTCTACTGGCAAGTATGGTTACAAGGCTGCTCTACAATCTCTCGAGGACGCGTACGGTCGCCCACGTCTAGTCTATCCCCATCACTTCAAAGCTATTCTAGCTAACGACAACTACACCTATGACCTTAAGAGTCTTCGACGTATGCGGGAAACCTGGGAATTGCACCTCAGGGGTCTCGAACGTTGTAATGGCAATACCCTCGAACAGTTTTTAGCTACGGTTGTAACAGAGCACTTTGATAAGCGTATGAAGCATGAATGGTCTACCTATGCCGCTGATTTTAGCGACCCACCAACTATTCAAGATGTACTAGATTTATTTAGGAAAAAGAGTTCAGCCTGGATGATGATGATACTTCTTTCAAACCTCTTACCTCTAACCAACAAACTAAGAAATCAAATTCATCACCACCTACTCCTGTGCAGAAGAGTCGTCCAGTCTACAAAGTTGGCACTAACTTGTTTAAATGTGCGGTTTGTGGACATGAGGGACAACCAACAACCTACAGCAACTAGATCAAGTGTTGTAACCAGGAAAGTAACATTAGCCATGTCAACACACCTCAAATTTCTCTTCTCTCCACAGTAATTGCTCTTGTTTGCAGTGGTAGCTACAGGCAAAGGGCCAGAGCTCCACTTGATAGTGGTGCTTCTATTACTCTCATCTCTGAAAGGCTAGCTTCCAGTCATAGAGCTAAGAGGCATCCTCAAAAACTTCAGGTTGCTGGTGTAACAGGAGGAGCAGTCAGTCGTTCGTATGTTGAAGTTACTCTCGAGTCAGTTTACCAAACCAATCACCATGATTCTGTCTAAATCAAGTGCCATGTTGTGCCTAAATTGCAGTCACTCAAACCACCCAGAGACCCTCAATGCTTGCTAAAGATACCATGCATCCAGAATAAGTCTCCTATTGCTGATCCTCATTTAGGAGGAGAGATGGATCTTCTCTTAGGAATTGCTGACTGTATGGAGGATGCTCAAGAAATCCACCTGTCATTCTACTGATGGTGCAACAATAGCCAATAATACTCTCTTTGGATGGACATTAGGAGGAGTTATTCCTGATGTTTCATTACCTACATCTATTCTTAGAGTACAGGGCAAGGAAGACCCACTTGATTCTCTGCTACAAAGTATGTGGACTTTGGATCAGTCACCAGATGTATCTACCAACATCTCTCCCAGGATGATGCTCAAGCTGTTGCTCATTTTCACAATACTCACGTCATTTCACCAGACGGCAGATTTGCTGCAGCTTTGCCTCGAGTTGTTAATCCACCCTCCTTGGGTGAGTCGAGGTCTACTGCTGTGAGACGCTTCATTCAAAACGAATTCTCTCTTAGCAAGAAGGGAAAAACTGTACGATTTTGAAGCTGTTTTGAAAGAATATCTCGATTTAGATTATGCCGAAAAGATTTCTTCAAATGATCTTTATAAACCTGCAACAGATTATGTTTTATTTGCCTACCCACGGTGTTGTCAATGAATCGTCTATAACGACCAAGCTTAGAGCTGTTTTGATGCCTCAGCTAAGTCTTCAACTGGAGTGTCGCTCAATGACCTCTTGCTCTCTGGCCCCAATTTGTACCTGAAATTAACGACAGTCTTATACCGATTCCGACTACATTATAGCAGACATTTCCAAGATGTTTCGGGAAATAGTACTGCAGGTTCAGGAAAGAGACTTTCACCGCTTTCGACAAATAGGAAGTAGTGGGAAAATTGAGGACTTTCTATGAAGCCCTTACCTTTGGTGTCACGTCTTCCCCGTTTATTGCGACTCAGGTCCTTCGTCAGTTCGCGGAAAATGTTAGGACTACTTACCCCATTGCCTCCGAAGTCATTCTTTCCACCTTTTATGTCGATGACTGTTTGTCTGGGGCTCCCACCATTCAAGAAGCTGACATTCTTCGACAGCAGCTCTGTGATCTCCTTCATTCAGCTGGAATGATTCTTACAAAGTGGAGGAGCAATTCAACTGAGTTTATTGAAACCATACCTGATCATCTTGTTCAAACTTCTGATTTGAACATTCAAGATCCATTCAATAGTTCCAAATTTTTGGGTATACTTTGGAATGTAAACAGTGACCAATTTCATATATCTGCACCGCCCCTATCACAAGATGAAACTCCAACAAAATGTGTTGTAGCCTCAACTGTGGCCAAGGTTTTTGATATCCTTGGTCTCTTTTCACCAGCTATCATTCAAGGAAAGATTTTACTGCAAAAATTGTGGACTTTAAAAAGCTAGATTGGGATACACCTTTACTTGAGGATATCTCCAACCTCTTGAAAGAGTGGACTCTCCACTTACATCACTTGTCTGCACATCCTGTGGACCGTTTGATCCCTCTGAACCTACCTATTTTGAATCAGCAACTTCATGGTTTTTCGGATGCTTCGAACTCTGCTTATGGTGCTGTTATTTACCTCAGAACTGTATACTCAAATTCTGAAGTTACAATTACCTTGGTTACCTCCAAAGTTCGTGTTACTCCTCTCAAACCAGTTACAATTCCTCACTTGGAACTCTCTGCTGCTCATTTACAGAGCAAACTTCTCATGACTGCATCAGACTTAAGCATACCCTCTTCCAATGTATTTGCTTGGACTGATTCCACAATAACTTTGTGTTAGATTCGTAGAGTACCTTCCTCTCTCAAAACTTTTGTTGCTAACAGGTTTGCAGCTATTCAAGAAATGCTACCTCCACTTAGATGGAGACATGTAGCTTCAAAAGACAACCCAGCTGATCTTGCCAGCCATGAAGTTTCTCCTCAACAGCTAATCAATTCCTCTCTTTGGTGGTATGGACCTTCATGGCTCAATGGACCACCTTCTGAATGGCCACTACTTCAAAATTGTACCTTTCAAGAATTTGCTTTACCTATGAGCTGTTGCTTCAACTCTTCAGAGTGAACCACATACTTATCCACTATGGACTCGGTTTTCATCATTCCATCGTCTCATTCGCATTGTGGCCTGGATTAAACGGTTTATTAACAACTCTCGCTGTGCTAAGGAGAACCCATCTGAATCATCTGTTCTTACCTCTGAGGAATCAGCTATTGCCAGAACCTTTCTGCTACGAAAGTCTCAGGAACACATCTACTGTGAAACTCTCGAGTTAATTCGAGCAGGAAAGTCACTTCCCACATCAAATCCTCTCTCAAGAATGGATGTGTGTTTGACCGCCTATCAGCTCTTACACGTTGGGGGCCGAGTCAGAAATGGAAAGAGTTTTTCGCACACTAAGTCTCATTTGCTTTTAAGCCTCAAATCTCCTTTAACCAAACTTTTGCTTCGTACTCTGCATCACCAGTACAAATATCCAGGAACATCAACACTTATCACAATTTTGGCAGAAGACTATTACATACCAGGAGTTAAAGCATTTTTAAAACTTGTTAGCCGTCAGTGCGTTACCTGTCAGTGGGCTTATGCCGCCAGAACAATGTACCATTGAATGGGTAATGTACCTGCCTCCAGAATGCAATTTGCCCTTTCATTTGACAGAACGGGAATAGATTTTGCAGGCCCGTTTTTTATTAGATGGGATAAATAATTTCACAGTAAAGGTGCAAAAGGTTAAAGGAGAATCATAGCCACTCAAAATCACCCAATTAATATTCACCATCTTTAATTCTTGCATAAACAATCCATTTTATAATCTACAGCTGTACAAAGTTCAGAGAACTACATTAATAAAACAAATAAATACTACATAGCTAGCAGTAGTCCTTTGTTAGAGGCACAGACATCAAACTAAAATTTTGGGTGAGGAGGAGGCAGTGGGGGGAGAGGGGGTGCTTGAGGAGATACTATGCACAGTTACAGTATAGGCAAAAAATATTGCACATATACCAAGTCGTACACTAAGTAACAAAAATTGGGATGAAGTGCTGTATAATGACTGCCATTTAGAATTTTAACTTTTAAGAAAAGATGTCACAAGGTACAGATCTGATGTAATAAATTGTATAACTATAAACCTGAGTTTGGCTTCACATAAATGCACAAAGTTGTGTTTGATACATGTTGTTTTGTTAGATTCAAATAATATATAAAAAAATAATGACAAACATGAAATTTCACTCCAGTAATTCTCAACTTGCCTGACTCTGAAGGAGACCTCGTAGATGTTATAGTCATAGCAGCATCTATAAATCATAACACAACAAAAAAAAACATTAGGTCAACAGAATGATTGTGCCATATACTTTGGTGAAGTGGTAGTTATGGCCATGAAACATAAGTGAACTTTGTTTATTTAATTAACCTGTAAAATAAAAACAACAACATTTATTCAACACTGCAATGACAGAGCCACCAAGTCTTCTTAGCCATAACACTCATCTCTGAGCTACTTGAAATAACTGATGGATTGGATGATGATTGCCAGCAAAAATCAATTATGATTAATTGAATATTTAGTCCCTTACTGTCACTGCATGTTCCATGGACACATTGTGGATAACTGGAGGGGCAGGATGAACACGGTGTTCCTGTACGGTAAGGGGACTGTCCCTCATAGTTACCTCTAAACAATAATAATTTATAATAATTATGTTTATAGAATTGATTATAATAATAAACCACTACATACATATAAATAATATGTTACAAATTGTGTGGCTGCCCTCTGATGTGAATGAAGACTTTAGAAGAAGAGAGAAGAGTTGAGAAGAGGAGAACAAATTGGACTGAAGAATTGACTTCATTTATTTTTTGTTTCATATACTTCTCTTGTAAGTTATTGAGTATGGTGTTTGTGAGTTATTGTGTACGCTTGTTTGGTAAAGGATCAAACAAATGTGGGTCAGCCTGCACTTGCACAGTTGGCTCGAGTTTGGACATTAATGTTTGTGGTACTTCGTATTGTTTTCAGTCTGTTTAACTTTTCTTTTGCTAGCTGCATTCCAGATCCAGTATCTTAGAATTAAAAATTACTTTTTAAAGTAATATTTAGAGCCTAGTTGTACCTACAAGATACCAGCCATGCTACGGACTCTGGTGGCAAACTACCTATGAGGGTTCGACTAGCCTGAGATCATTCCTACCATTAAGGAGGCGGTTTCTCTGGTTAGCACAGTATCAATCTTACACAAATATCTTTCATTTTCTTTTGGACCATTAATATTATTATAATTGAGTTGCAGTTGCTTGAATTAAATGATAATCTTGAGATGATAAAGATACAATTTTAATGAATACCAGGCAATTTATTCCAGTAAATAAAATTCAAATCATCGTAGAGAGTGGAGTATGAAGAAAGAGGGATGAGGAGTACATAATTGAATGTACAGAAGGATTTTAGGCTCTTTTTGTGGAATGTTTTGCAAGTATCATATTATTGATGCTGAGATTTGCATAATGTATATCGGTTGGTCTTTGGTATGTTAGCTGAAACATTTGCACTAACTTATAATATTAAACTTAATAATATACAGCATTAGTTTTTAAGGTTCTGGAGATCATAGGCTGTAGCATTTTGAGTGCAGAAAGTCTTGGTCAGTGGAACACTAAACTCTGTTAGTTCATGATGGTCGTGTAGCACTTATAACTAATGTAGACGATAGTAGCCATTCCTAATAATGCAATCAAAACTAAACTCCATATATATATATATATATATATAAATTTATATAATTATATATATTGATCATTCCTTGCATCACATTTGAATGACACTACTTATAATAACTTCGACCTAAGGAAGGGACTCTTATATAGTGTCACTTTCTGAAAAACCTAATTCCTATATTATGCTAATAGCAAACAAGTTTAGCTTCAATTTCATTGTATTCATTAGATGTTTGTACACATGTAAGTGATGGAGGACACCCACTATCGGCTGTGACTACAAGCAGTATGTTACAACATCATTGTTTTCACAATGTAGTGTTATGTTCATGTATAGATCTACCAATAACTACCTCACTTTGTGCAACGGTAGGGAAGCTGACACTCAATATGCACTATGTCATCACATCATTTGTGCTTTCCTATTATCTGAGGTAATCTTTGAGGAATGAGGAAAATATTTCGGCTTTTATAAATTGCATATTTATAACACAATGTATGCATTCAATCTTACCCAGGTCCATAATTGCAAACTAGCAGTAAGCCATCAGTGCTATCTCCAACAGCTAATGATGAGCACCTGGTGGCACCACACCCCAAACCGTTTGAGTTTGCCCACACCAGCTATGTCACCAACAAAGATACAATAAACAACAATAAGTAACAGTAATTTAACAAAATCAGGTTAAAGTGTGAGATCATAAGTATAAGGTGACAAAAGTAGGAGAGTTCGTTGTCATTTTTCTCGTCATTGTTTTTCCTCATCATTCTTTTTCCCCGTTGCTGTTTGTCATTGTTTTTCTTGGCCATCGCTTTTCCTCTTCATTGTCTTTCACTGTCCCCCAGTAATTGCAGTCTATCAGAAATTTACAATTCAAGCCTATTTTCTTTAGTTATCCATTAATTTTTTTTTTCTTCTTTTAATAAATTTTTCCCTTCATGGTTGAAATTAAGATTGACAATTATAACTACCTAAGAAGAATACATTGTGTAAGCTAACTAGAATATTTTTAAATAATTTCCATTCATCCTAGATTTTAATAAATCAGTTCAATTTTTCTTAAATTTCACTAATTTCATTTATTATGGGCAGCAAAATTACCTTCAAATTTTTTTAAAGTTTTTACAGCTTAATTTTATCCTTTCTAATTTTAGCAGCTCATTCATTTTAATATTGGAGGATCACACTAAAATGCTAATAATTATTATTATCTATTGTATGAATGATGTTCTGGCCTATTTCATTTCTATTCTTAGCACTCATCATTAGATCTTCTATCTGCTTCAATTATTGTCATCAAGTCAGTAATTGATTGTTTGGAATGTATTTCACTGTTTCATTGTCAGGTTCAATTCACAATACATATTAAACTAGCTACTTGGTGTTCTAACTGACCCATCTTTTAACCAGTGTTCAGCCAGTTTATAGAGTATAGCTTTTCTCCTGTTAGTTGTAAAGACATCAGATTTATAATACAGCCTGACTGTGGTTGATCCAAGTCTATCGAGTCTACTGTGAAAGAGGCTTCACCTACTTTCTGATCACTTACAACTAAATACATGGATATAATCTTGTCCATAATAACTACAGAATATCTTTCAAATCGTAATAAAAGCCCACCCTTTAAAAAATTCTAGATCTGACCCTGAAAAGAACATTGTTCATAGCTATGTGACAAAAAGTGATTATTCGTGTGGGAGGTGAGAAATTTGCAGCGTGGCTCTCTCACAGCTTCACTCCAATATAGTTCTACTCTCACAAAAAAACATCTCAAACTTGTTAGCAAGAAGTGATTAGACTAAACGTCTTATTGTCTTATTAGACTTGGTAGAATTAAACAAAGATTAATCCTAGATTTACTAATCTAAAATTTGGTAATTTTGAGAGTAGATGTTAGCTGCACAGTGAATGAATTCCTTTCCCAAAAAATTGTTTTTAACATGGAATACAGTATTTAAAATAGTTGTCTTACCTGAGTGTAATGACCACACACTCTTCCTGTAGCACACGTATTATTGCTATAAATGTAGTCAGTTCTTTCGTTGTGCCACAATTCCACTAGTCTGGTATAATTAGTAGCCCCAGTTGTCAAGGCAAGGTTTTCTCCTACATTAGAGAAAGAGGGGCTCTGCTGGGACCTGTTAGGATTGTGTTTAAACACACACCTGGAGCTGTAGGATTGTGCCACATTTGCAAGTTCATCATTCCAAACCTGTATACAGAATAGCTAACTGAAAGCAGGTCCAGCTAATTACAAAATTAGCACATTTGCAAACTTTAGCCATTTTACTTCATCTGGTACTTATCACATTATCATTTATTTTCTCACCATTCTCAGCATATCTGCAGCAGGAGGATCGGTATTGCCCCTGAACTGGTTGTGGACATGCAGAAGCTCATCCTTCTCAGCAGTGCTGTTTAATTGAGCCTGAACTGCTACAAAATCCACTAGCAGTACTACAATGTAAAGTTTATTCAAAGTCCACTTCATGACTGCAAATTGCAGAATAAATTATAAACTTGCGTTCTTTATTTGAAGAGTGTGGTAAACAGTCTTATTTTACTTATTTTTCTTGCTTTTGAATTTTTATGAACATATTTGTGTGGGTGTCCAAGTATTAGTTTTACTTTGTGCAATACCAAGTCACTTCCTTAGTTCTATAGTTTCATACAGGATGAATAGTCATGGCAACAGTGAAGTAATCATAGAACAAAGAAGATTGGCATGGAAGTAAGAAATCATTGAACAAAAGAAGTAGGAACAAAAATAACTATTCATGTACAATATTATTCAAGTCTTGTCACAGCTTTGGTGTTTGTCATTTTAATTTAGTGATTTTGCCAGAAATTTGCTGAATATGCAGCTTCATTCAAATGAATAGCTTTTGAAGTAAGGAAAATGTGAGCCCGACAACAGTGCTCAGAGTACTTTTAGGACTTTATTAATAGACATTATAGCTACTAGTGATGTGCTCTAATAGCACAAAATAGCGAAGCAGAGATGCATGTTCCCTGTAATTGCGGCTATTCCATGTATGCTTGGTGTGGCTACAAAATACTGTCATATTCTTTACTTTGCTACCTGTTTCTGTTTCGTTTTAGCTCTCCTCCTCCTTACCCTGTCTTTTTCATTTCTTATCGCTCTCCTTACTAATTGTTCTTCAGGAGTTTTTAACGTCCTCAAAGCTCTTGACCTAGCGTTTCTAACGTTTTGTCTACTGGGCATCGCTACTTCGTGCGGCGGGTAAACAAAACAAAATGTTGCTAAGAAGGTTACCCGGCCCGCGCAAGCGCGTAGGAGAAAGGGTACACACGTACGCCCACGCAAGAACAAAAACAATTTCTAGACCTAAATATATACTAGTGGTGCGCTCGAATAGCGCAAAATAGCGAAGCGAGCAATGCATGTTCCCTTTAATTGCAGCTATTCCATGCATGCTTGGTGTGGCTACAAAATACTGTCAAAGTGAGAAAACAATAGTGGAAGCTTTTTTCTATGATGAAGGCTCCTGGTACCGTAATCCTCAGGAATAGTCTAATAA
>WLWI01005602.1_pt1 | contig 10458 bp, 5 predicted proteins | sample 6701501 | NCBI WGS metagenome assembly WLWI01 (sample SAMN12718690, study PRJNA515312) | sponge metagenome | isolation source: marine sponge | host: Mycale hentscheli | place: New Zealand: South Island, Marlborough, Capsize Point | collected 2014-11-01
GGAGATGGAACTACAGAATCATAAATACTGTGAATACAACCATTTACAGCATTAATACTAAAACAATAATGTTTTGTTTCTGTGAGATTCTTTGTGCTTTCTAGATATATAAATAACTTGTCATTACTGAATACAATGTACACAATAGCTGTAGTGATAATAATAATGTTAAAATTTTTTTGCAATATTTCCCTTTAAACTGCCTCACTAGTGTCTAATTCAAAAAAAAATAGTGAAGAGCGAATTAATTTATATTGTGCTGTTATGCATGCTTATTTACATTTATGATGAAAAGGTGGTCCACTGCAGACCGAGATTACAAGACAAGTTACAATTCATGACACTCGCTACTTACCAAATACAGTCAATGAAAGGGTCTGGTTAAATACACTAGAGTTTGCTCTAATGACATAGCAGATGAATCCATTACCATGAAGAGATACACTATCATTTACCAGAGGGATATAATACTCTGACATGGCTACTGATGTAGCTCTAGATAATACAACTCCATCTCTAGTCCTCCATTCTATGAGTTCAGCCACTCCAGGAACATTAACACAAGTGAGAGTAGCAGGTTGTCCCATAGTTAGTGGAATAGTAGGAGAAACACTAACATCAATACCTAAAAAAATACATTATTACATTATGACAAGTTATGACTACAAGATGCTATAATTAGTGAAAAATTAAGGGAAAAAAACACCTAAAAATAATTATAAATAAAAGATTAATTGAAATGGAATAATGCAAAAAATTATAATTCCTTATAGAGTCACTAGACAGTGATGATTGTTAAAATAAATTACTACAAGTTATGACTGAGCTGCAATAAAATGGAAAATTAAAGATAATTGTTTCTACTATAATGCCTAAGTACATGGTAACATAAAAAGTACAGAAGAGGCGGAACTAGAATGTCTGCAGAGTATTTTAAACACCAGTATGTAATAATTTAACTAAAACTCTTAGTATATTACATTGCACAGCTTATTGACTGGTTTTGGACCTATTTATTGACATAACCATATTCATTGAGTGAAGACATTATGTTTGAACCTGCAATTTAATGCGAGCAATATAACTACATTTTTGGTTTCATTTGTATGGTACAATTTTAGCTTCATTCCTAATTAATACCTACAGTAGGACTTTCGAGACACAGCCTTCGGAATTTGTAAAAATAATGGTGACTTTGAAAAGTCACTAAAAGGTCCTAGCCCCAGTATATATTCTATTTGCATTGTTGTATCCAGATCATAAACTTGTAGTCAGTAAATTATTTTAATCACTTCATTGGGTACTTTGTGCTGGCAGCAATGTACTATTTGACTATATCCTACTATCCTCAAGAAATATTCAACATCTAGTTCAGACTAATTTTAGTATTAAAGGAAGATAAATAAAAACTGGATAATTATATATATATAAATTTTTTCTTTAATATTTGAAGACGAACAAGCAGAAAATAATGTGCTGTGCCACTAAATAAAAATGTAAATTGCTGGAAAGTCAGTCACTAAACATACATTATAAGACTAAATACCTAGTCTGTGATTTCAAATGTGTAAATCTATTTTAATATATTTAAACAAATTACAGGCTTTCAAGTTACTGAAACTCACAGTTACATGTACAACCACCATTCCAGAAGTTTCATAAACATATCTACCAAATAAGACTTAATTCATTCTAATTTAATAAGCAGGCCTATTGCTATGCAATATTCTATCTGTACAGCATGGTGTTAGTTAAGAGCAATTCTAGTACAGTATGCATACGGAATGTTTTGGTTCGAGTTTTAGTGTGTAAGTGAAGAAGACTCAAACCCAAACACACTTTAAAATTGTATATTTTAAGCAATGTTCATTGCTACTAACCTCAATCTGGATATGTTACCCTAAAAAGTTTGTTAACTTATGTCTGCTAACCATTAATTAGAAGTGGTCCACTTCTAGAAGTTCTTCCATTGCCATCAGTAACTGAACATTCAAATGTTCCAACAAAGTTAGAGATATTACTACCAGACAGAACATATGTTGTAGAAACTGCCAATCTGTCGATGACAGAACTTGCTTCTATAAAAGTAGTGCCAGTAATTATTGGTATATTATTTTTAGTCCACTGAACTGATGTTACTAATCCTCCACGAAAGATGCATGTTAACTGCAGTGACTGACGAGAATAGTTAAGATTAGCTGTTAAATCTACATATAAATGTTAGGAATACAATCTGACATTAAACTGAATCCTGTGCAAAATAAGGCTCAAATATAAAGCTTTTCAGTAAGAGGGGAAATAGAAGACAAAAGAAAACTCACCGTAGTTATAAATTAAGACAGCTTTACACACAAACATACAACATTGTGTGAACTGAATTTTTATTCTAGATTAGAATAATTAAAATAATTATTATATTAATTGTTAATTCACATTTTGCACACATTTAGCATATTATTATTCAGTCATTCTTGGCTGAAATAATTGTAGTTATAGCAATTTTTTCTCGTTCTAACAGCCACCATTGTTAATTAAAACTTAACCCGACGTTTTGACTTCTTGCCCCTGAAGAGGACTTTGGCAAGAAGTCGAAATGTGGAGTTAACACTGCCTGAAAAGTGTCCATTGACAACCAAAACAAAATTGTAAATTAGTGTATAATGTGTTAATAACTAGTTTGTTAACCTCTACAGCCTTGTAAATTTTTTGTTAATTCTAATTATCAAGACAGTGTACGGATTTTGTTATGGTTGTAAATGGACACTTTTTATCCTGTGTAAGTTTTAATTAACAATACTGGCTGTTAGAATGAGAAAAAATTGCTATTACTATTTATCATACTATAATCACAAAGCTAAATATTTACCTAAACATAAAGTTAACCACATTATTATTATCACGCCTTAAAATACTGTGCAGATTGTAAAAAGAACTCATTATATAGTCTATAGGCCCTCTCCAGTCAAACAACAAGACATGTGGCACACAGGAAATTATTGTAACTCAGTTTATGAACACAACCAAACTTCATTTTTGTGATATAGCTAGATGTCATAGTACAGGATTAATATAGAGTAACTAAAATGCTATAGGAGGATGAGCTTGTTTTGTCCTTCTGAAGTTACACACTAACATCAAATAAATGAACATAAAAAATAGACTGCAGTTAAAAATTAATATGAGCTGCTTTGACACTTACTGCAGTTGCTGTCACTAATGAACTGACCTGGTAATTGTCCCACATACAAGTAGACATCCAGTTGTTTTATAGTTCCATTAACATCAGGTATTTCACATGTATATACTCCAGTAGGTGACACAGCATTGTTAGTACGATGAAGAATAACTGAACTAGGTCCTCTACTCCTGGAAATACTGTCGCCATCACTTATACCTTGAACAAAAGCTCTATCTGGATATCTCCAGCTACCAAGAGAACTAGTACCTGTATCACTACTCCTACAGCATAATGTAAGAGGAGTGAGACACCTCAGAGCATTTCTATCTTCTCCTACACTAGCGAGATTAATAGCCGAATTAGTAGAATACAGGGAGCCGGTTAAGAGAAAGCCATGTCCTATAGAAATAGGACCAACATGATTATTTAAACAACAACACACAAAGTGCACTAACCTTGAGGTGCAGTAGTTACTACAGAAATAGGTTGTGAAAGAGACCCCAAAAATGTGGTAAATGTCCTATCTTCTGAATCAGCTCTAATACTAATATTATATAAAGTTCTTGGAATTAGTTGTGTAAAAGTATACATCCTGTTAGTTCCAGCATTAGCATTGGATGTGCCAACACAATCAGAATCAGTAACCTGACAAATAGACAGAATATATCTTGCTATGAATCCATTTATCTGGAGACAAGGAATCTCATCCCATGTTATGGTTATGGATATTGGAGAAGAAGATTGGGTAATCAAAGGTGCAGTAGTAGGCGGAGCTAGATAAAATGAGAAAATATGTTACAAAAGATTAAATGGTAAAAAAATTATTTAACTTTGCAAAATTGGTTCTATATACTAGCTGTTTCTTGTTGAACTACACACATCAATGGAGCCATATTTTCTAATTTAATGCTCCAACCAAGTTTGCTGGTCTTCTTCAGGTACAGAAAATAGCATAAAATTCTTCAAAGCTAAAGCGGTTTCATATCAACATTAGGAAGTGTTGAAATAAATTTGTCATATCTTCTTCATAGTGGAAAATTGAGCCTGACCTATAAAAAATCAATAATATGATGCCGGAACTAAAACTTGGGAAGGAGACTTTGTAGGTTAAATACATTTGATAAATGACTTATTGTTAAGTTGTTTTAATCGCGTTATTCATGGCAAATGAGACACTATTATCTGGGAAACCAATGCAACTTTTTCTTTAAGCTGAATTTAGTATACAGTTTTGGGTAATATTTTCATAATTTTTATACAAGTTAGACCAGTTTTCATAATTATAGAGGTCATGTACATATCAATCTTATTAAACTTGTACTGGGTTTACAAACTTGCTAATAATAATATGGTTTAAAATAATGTCATAAAAGCACATGCAAGTATATATTGGCTAAAGGATGAGGAAATAATCACAATACTGACCATACTACATAAAGTTAGAGACCATTATTTGGAAAATAGTTGTTCTGTTTATCTTGTTACTCTGGAGGCAGTCTATAAGTGAAGTATGTTGCTACCTACTAAGTCCAGAGACTGGGCATGTATGCTTATCATGTGTTTACAATTAAATCTTGTTGAATAAAAGTAATAAAAATTGTTAAAATTATTTGCAGTCCGTGAATGATTACTTGTTAGTAGCTATGCCTAACACTATAAATTATATTGTTATGTGCGTACTTATTAATCAATTAATTCAACCATTGTTCTTATTCAAGTAATAACTTGTGATTTGCTTTAGCACAAATGGTGAGTAATCCGTTGTGCACAGGTAATTCAAACAGCAGGATACCTGAAACATTAAAAGTTAACCTTAAATTATGATAAAAGTTAATATTGTTTTCAACCTGAATGCAAAATAACAAATGACTGCATTTATTTAGTTTTTTTTAAGGTTCTACTTCGCTTAGTAACCACTGCGGTAACTGTTTGACTCGAAGAAAAAAAAACTTTACCATAGACAAGTTAAAAACTGCTCACTGCTACAGTTGCCGATAAGATGGGAAAAGACCTAACAAATTATGTGAAAAGAGGTAATATGTATTAGTGGGTTCTAATGATGGGGTCGACCTACTAATGAACCCAAAAAATGTGAGGGTCACGTACAAAATGACATATGTACAGCCACACACACATACCATATATAACTAGTGATGTGATTAAGCACAAATGGTGAGCGCACCTGCTTAGTTTAGTTTTTTTAATTCTTATATGATGTAATTTTAGCTTCTACTTTAGTAAGATGCATGTCAAAATGATCATTAATTTTAGTAATCTAACATAAAATTATTTTACCTACTATGTAGTAGCATCTAAAGTTAGCCATTCTAACTCCCTGTTACCAGTTATGGGACAATTTCAGCGCTACTGATGGGGAGGGGCCCAAATATATTTATGTCAAACCTTAAGAAATTTATTAAAATATATAAATGATTTTGACATTTATGCGTAAATAATAAAGAGCATGAATTAGTTTGGTGCTAGCTCCCTTAGACCCCCCCCCCCTGAGCAGTAGTAGTGATGATCTTAGGTAGCATCTATCTGAGTTACCAGAAAATACATCAGGTAAAAAATCTCCAATGCCATAACAACCACTAGCTGCAGCTTTCTGTGACTTGAAAATTGAGCAATTCTAAGGAATTTTCGCACATAAAACTGTCCAGAACTAACACCTTAAAGATATTTGGAATGCCTAATTTACCTACTGCACCTCCACTCTTTTTCCCCCTTGAGTGATGATGTAGAAAATTAGTTCAGATGCATTAATAGGTCACTGGTCATTTTGAGAATGCTAATTTGTAATCACAAAGCATTGGTCAGCAACAAACAAAGAAAAACTACAAAAAGAAAAGTTGAGTATTTCGAAAACAAAAACAAAAATCTTTAAAATCTTTGAAGAACGTTACAAACTAATGACCATGGAAAAACCAAAAGTTGGTGAAACATTGTGTGGGCACTTGTTGTCCAAGAATCAATACCAGGCAATGAAATAGCTAAAAGTCATTCAATCAACCTAAATGACTCAAGTTCTACTAACCCTTTGTGAACTTCATATTGACAGCTACTTGGTTTCATCAGATAATTGTCAAACGCACATTTGATTTCACAAATCTGAATGGTATGTATAATACTTAATATATGAGTCAGAGTGTGATGGCGAAATATTTCAAGAGCAGGCTAATTTATTTTCGTGAGCCAAAGGCTAACCCTATTACAAACAACTGCAATGAAGACATCTAGCTTAGAATAAACCATGTATTGCTCTCAGTCTGAGTGATATGGCAAGATATTTGACTTGCAGATATCTTCACTGCAGTAGTTTGTATTAGAGTTAGAAACTCATGCTGTAAAGTTGGCTGTACCAGGACCCAACTGATATTTTATCAGCTACTCTAACCGGATTAGGCATAGCATGAGTTTTAGAGCACACAATAGTATATTTTCTATTTCTACCATTACAATTTTTTTAAACTCACAAGGTTTTACCTGTAGCTGCACAAAAAGTATATTTTGTGCATTTAGGTTGATTTTCCACAAACTGGTCACACAATCATAAGTATATAGTTACCTGCCTCAGTGTGAGCCATCCTACTGACTGATGTACTTCCAGCTCCATTTACTGCTGTCAAGGTAATTGTGAACTCAGTGAACTCTTCCAAACCAGATAAAATATACATTCTAGTAGATCCATTTATTCCCATGATATCATTAATACCCGTACTACCAGAGACACCATCACATCCAATAACCATGAAGGAGTATGATATAGTATAGGAATCCACTACATCTCTAGTAGTCTGAGTCCATGTGATAGTAATAGAAGTGGAGGAGGTTTGTAGGGTTGAAATCAGTGGTGAAGAAGGAATTACCACTATATCACAACCACAAAAAATAAAAGAGTTCATTAGTAAAGAATTATGCTTCTCAAAAAAATATTAAAATACATTTTGATCTGATTATATATAATATATATATTCCATCCTAGGCATCTTCACAATGTTATTTTTAGGTACATGCCCGTGAATTAACTCACTATTTTTGAGGTGCTTTTTCAATGTGTTATTTCACTCGGTATTGCCAGGCTCATTACCCTTGCAGTTATAGCAACAGGCCAAACTTGCCACTTTTTCTTGTTTTACAGCTACCTTCCTCTGGTATAAGTACTCAACAGGGTTAGGGAAGCTGCTAAAATATCAACTGGGGTGTTGGTGGCCCCTACAACCAACTTTACTCTGTGAGTTATCAGTCTCCTAGTACTAACTACAGCACTGACGATATCTAGTGAGGAATAAACCACTTATTGCACTCATCAGAGTGATATGGCAATATATTTCACTCTCAGGCTTTATTTTCACTCAGCCTTTGGCTTGTGAAAATAAATTAGCCTGCTCATGAAATGTTTTGCCATTTCACACTCTGACTCGTGTAATAAGTATAATATATACTTATTTGGCAACTATATTTTTGTAGTTAATATAATTATTGGTAAGAATAATTTGATTAAAAAAATATAACAAAAAAACAATTCAAAAGTTTACTTCAACCTTGATTGATCTTTGCTAAATTAACCTTAAAAATTAGACCTAAATGTTAGAATTTCCTAACCTTTAAATGCCAACTAACGGAAGTAGACTACAAGAGCCCCTAACTAAAGAGCTGCTAAAGACCTGCTACTTCTTAGCAAACACAGATGAATAACCTGTAGCTATACTTCAGCAAACTGTTTACAAGGTTAAACACATCAACTATAAGTGCTGCTGAACACTGTACTGGACCTTCAAGATGAGGACAGAAATTACATTGTACCTGAAGAATGCAGAACTAATAGTCTGTTTTTAGTTCTTTTCTCACTCATACATTCATTAATTTTTTAAACAATCATATTATACAAGCTTATAAAAGGTAGATAGGCCAGTTCACTTGCCATTAGTGCAAGAACACACCACCAGTCCATGTGTATTAAAAAAATATACTGAATTCTGCACTCCATATGCATTACAAATCCTAGAGTGATGTAGTTCTTACCATGCCTTATACTTGTATATTAAACTATTCTCCATAATATTATCTTGTTTTGTAGCTGAAAGCCTTGCTAAAGTAACCTACTGCTGCGATTTACTCAAAACCTGAGAATAAATATTGAAAGTTGTTTTTTGTGTAGTCTCAGAAATGGAATAATGTTAATCTGTGGCTACTTATAGTGACAAACATTTCTATACAGACTAATGTCCATACACACAATAAGGCTAGTGTTAACAAAAGAAAATACATTTCAAAAGCTTTTATAACTGACTCGAGTGAGGAAATCCTAAGTGATTGTCATTGGTATGGCTAGGTACATTATTAGATAATAAGTATGCATTTGAAAAAGAATATCCATCCAAATAAGTAATAATCAAATGTGAAATTTTGGAAAATTGCAGAAAAAAAAAATGTATTGGTCACTAATGTAACTCATCATGTCATAATTAAAGAAAGCAGCTGTATTATCAATGGCAGTACTGTATAAGTGGAAAAATACTTTTAAGCATCAAAATATTGAGTAAATTACCAGCAATTGTGTTATCAATATCATACTATCATAATAATGATTAGAAACAGTCATTCTTAAGAGTTCATATAATACTCTTGAGTTTATGGACTTCTTATTATCTGGTTTTCTCAATCTTAGCTACTCAGTGGGAAATAAAACTGAAAGTTGAGTAGTTCATAAACTCAATAATTAATACTACTATGATGATCAAATTAATTGGCTTATTATGTGTCAAAGAATGTCTTATGTGTTGTTGATAGGACTCACAATACCTGTTCTATCAGTAATTGTAATAGTAGCAGACACATCCACTCCATTCATATTAGGCACCACACATGTGTACACTCCCAGAGGTCCTGATGGAGTACCTACTGTGGCTAGTCTAACTTGTTCAGTGTGGAGATAACGAGCAAGAACATTAGTAGCACCACCAAGTGCATTAGGATGAGGAATTGGAGTGTTACTAGGATCAAACCAGCCACCAATACCTCCTCCATTAGGATTATCAGCACCTCTACAACACTGAGTATTGACATTAGTAGTGACACAAATTAATGTAGATCCAGCATCTGAATGATCTCCTGGCTGTTCTCCAATATCAGCGATGTTAATAGAGGATCCAGGATTGTAGATAACACCATCCAGTGAGAAGTACAGGCCAGTGGAAGGAGCAACTAATATAACACAACAAAAAAAGTACTCTAACCAATTGTATTGTGACTAAAGCATAAATTAATTATACTATCATTTCATGTGAAGTTTAACTGATAGGAGTATAGAAAGAGGGACTAAAAGAAATTTCATTCTTTGTGAATTAAGAAGCCAATAAAATAAGTACAAAGATGAAAGTAAGGAAACCAATAATGAGGAGTAATGCAAGGAGCATGAGGGAATAGAATAAATACACACAAGATTAAGATTTAGCTATCAATATAAAGTCAATCTTCAACTGGAGTACGAATCTTCTACCACGTTTATCCATCAATTGTGTTCAACTAGTACCACAGAGATCAGGATATGAAAGACACAAAAATCAAGGCTAATGATTTTTCTTCTTAATTTTAATTATCTTATTGTAGTAACATTCACCTTGAATAATGAACCCAGGCTGCCAGAAGATATGCAAATGTTTAACTAATAATGCTATTTTTTTGTATGAAAAAACTGGAGCAATACATTTTAGTAACCCAAAAATGATCAATTTACTACCCCATGCTGAAACATTACTTATGGGTGTTGTTATTACGAGGTCGAAAGTCTGTTTTTGAATAATTAATGATGTGATATCTCTATAGCCCATAGCAGTCTTTCATCAATATTAATACCAAAACTGTTTTACGTAGAAGTTAATCCTAGAAAGTTGAAGCTTTCCCAATGTATAGTACTTTGTAGCTACATTCACAATTCTCCATAATTACCCGCTTTTGTATGTGAATATTTCAAAGCCTTTATGTTTTGTTTCTTTAACTCCCTATTTAATGCATAAAGACTGTGTATATCGCTCATGAAGTACAAAAATATTTATTTAAAATTTTCAGTATAGGGTTAAAATAGGTTCTCTTGTTTAATTTTATACTATCTATGCTTGCTCTCACAAGTGTACAACACATTTGTAAGTAAACTAGTGGTGCGCTCGAATAGCGCAAATGCATGGCGAGCGAGTAAATATATGAGTATAGGTAAAGATGATTTGTGAAGGAAATCGCTAAATAATAGCAATGATTTAGGCATGAAGAGTTAACAATAA
>WLWI01005606.1_pt1 | contig 10455 bp, 7 predicted proteins | sample 6701501 | NCBI WGS metagenome assembly WLWI01 (sample SAMN12718690, study PRJNA515312) | sponge metagenome | isolation source: marine sponge | host: Mycale hentscheli | place: New Zealand: South Island, Marlborough, Capsize Point | collected 2014-11-01
TATTATTCTAGGTAACCACTTCAATTGTTTGATACTAATTTTTTATAATCTCTTTTTTTTCCAGAAACCATATAGCTACTTTTAAGTGTTGCAAGTGTACAATAGAAATCAAACTGGATGAATGCTTCAAAGATAGAGCAATAGCCATAGAACTGAAGAAAGCTACACTGAAATGTAGGAGTGTTGGATGCTCTTGGAAAGGACTTGGCAACGAATATTCAGTAAGTTAAGACACTAGACAATTTATGCCCAAGATTATACTGTTATTGAGCATAAAGCTCACTTTCTTAATTGTATAAAATAGAGCTTCTTATTTTTTATTATTAGACTCATCTACAAAGTTGCTCTGGCAAAGTTGTCAAGTGCAAATATGGATGCTTGGGAAGAAATTCTCCAATTCACTTGCCTGTGACTAACCATGAAGCAGAATGTCCGTATGCAGTTTTACAACATCAAGAATGTAAAATAAATGAAGAAAATTTTCAGGTAATAAAATCTCTATTAATATTGAGAATAATGTAAGTAGGAATATTTTAATTTTTTTCTATAATTATAGCTGGATAGCTTCTTGAGAAAAACCATTGCTCAGCCAGAACAGTGCGGTATTGATGAAATTTGCTGCCAATACACAAGTCCTGCTAAAGAAATACAACAACATTCTATGCACATATTCATAGAAGCTATAATAGGGACTTTATCAAAGCAAATCTCTGATTTACAATCTGTTATAAATCGTATGAACAGAGATATATCAGTGCAGTTGCAACCAGTGGCCAGTGCCGTGAGTAAAGCAGAGAATGACATTCAGAACTTACAGGAAGGATTCTCTGAGTTGGCTCTCATGGTACAGACTCTACAAGCTACAAGTTATAATGGTAGCTTTATCTGGAAGATACCAGAAGTTCAACGTCGCAGACACGAGGCCAAGGTAGGCAAGACTATTTCCCTGTACTCTGCTCCCTTCTACATTAGCAGGCAGGGCTACAAGGTATGTCTGAGACTGTACATGAATGGAGATGGCTGCGGCAAGAACACTCACCTGTCCTTCTTTGTGACCATCATGAAAGGAGAATACGATGCTCTTCTGCAGTGGCCCTTCAGACACACAGTGACTCTGACACTCTTAGACCAAGATGGAGTCAAGAACATATCTCAGGCCTTCCAACCAGAACCTACTTCCTCATCCTTCCAGAGGCCCAGGAATGAGATGAACATAGCCTCAGGCTGTCCAATGTTTGTTCCACTCTCAATTCTAAACAATTCCTCTTATGTGAAGGAAGACACAATGTTTCTGAAGTGTGATACTACTAGAATTCAATTATTATAAATACACACACAATTGTTGCATCACAGCATTATCCGGTAATGCACATTTTGCTATTTTATATGATCACGTTTTCAGTAATGTAACATGTCCATTGATATCAAGACATTCTAAGGGCTACTGATAAAGTGCACCTTACAAAGTCAGATTTCAGGAGTATCACACTGGTTATTAGTTACTTAGTGGGAATACAAATATCAATGAGATTATTATATAGTTTTGTCTCATAACTGTTTCTTATTTGAGTTTAGTAAGCAATTATTTAACTGAACAGTCACGCAATGAATCCAATGGAATGTGTGATATGCCTGCATAGTGGAACACGCAAAAACTGAAGTTTAGAAAACTATCCATAGCATATAAAAATATCTGCATTGTGTCACGGTCAGGATAGAACTCAGTAATCAAGTTTAGTATCATCAAAAAATTATTTCAGTTTAACTATTATAGTTCCTTTAATAAGTGTTAATACATTTGGCTTCAAATGTGGATCATGATGCCATACTGTAATTCTACTAAATTTTTTTCTGCAACCCTGAGAACACTATTGCATTTAGGTATCCAAAAATGTTGACGTAAATAATATAAATTTATTGTAAAAGAATTTTTGACTTGATAGTGTGAGCAATTGATTGTGTCATAATCTGAGCTTTCTCTTTTAAGCCCTTTGTCCCTCATGTGATATAATTCGTATGTCTTTTTGAGTTCATATGATGCGATGTAAATGTACTGTATTACACATTAATTTCACAATAACACCTGTCAAAGTCTCTGCCTCTACACACCAAGGACTCTCTCCTACAATTAAACCTACACCTTACAATTTCACAGGCTTGTCTTCATATCACAGTCAAGGCTACAAATAAACCTACACCTTACAATTTCACAGTCTTGTCTTCATATCACAGTCAAGGCTACAATTAAACCTACACCTTACAATTCCACAGGCTTGTCTTCATATCACAGTCAAGTTCAGAAACCCAAGTAAAGATAATAGAACAGACAAAACTGAAATAATAACCGTTCACACTTTATCTAACTGATGTTAATAATCAACCCACTGATCCGTGTCCAGGTTTTCCCTACATTTATCAGCAGTTATTGTTGGTATTTTGAGAATGCCGGCTTATCTAGTGCCTTTAAAACTCAGAATCATGGATATGAACTATTTAGTGGCGTACTAAGGGTGGGAGGCTCCTATGGCTAAATCTAACAAGATTTCTCACATAAATGTGCACTTTTAAACTACGCATGTCATGCCCTTGGACCCCCCTCCCCTCCCCCATACCAAAACTTCTTCCTACAACACAACTGCCATTCAAACATGCCTGCTTATCTGGTGGCTTTACAACTCAGAATCATGAATATGAACTATCTACACAATCATGCATTCCAAATGATTGCCATGAATATGATTAATACATATAAGGCAGAGGCAAAACAGTAGTCAAATACCTTTAACAGTTTTGATAATTTCAGCATCATTAGACGATGTCAACGGTGTTTTGAGTCAGCGAATGGACCCCTTATGTTTTAACTATGAACTTTGTAGAACAGCATAGCTGACTGCTAACTTTGAGTTGTTCTGCTTTCATATGACATATAATGTCTAAATAAAACATCAGAACGTCTAATACAAAATTATCCTAGCTTCAAAACTACATTGCAGAAACCTCAGATATCTCTTGTAAAGCAATACTGAATAATTTAAGTGATTGAGCAACAAATTTGCAAGGAGGGCTTGAGGCAATTATTTACCATGGGAAAAATTACAATATTCCCTTGGAATGTGTCAGCATTTGAACAAGAGGGATGTCCAGATTCTGAAGATTACTTACAGCTGTATTACCGAGTTAGCCTGATCGATCGTCCCCTAATATTACCAGATTTTTTTTCTTCTACAACATTTTTCCTCATTTTTCAACAGCTGATAATATCACTATAATCACTTAATTGTGATTTTTCTGCCAATTCATACTGATTCAGTGATCTATCAATTTTGGCTTTATAACAAATGCTCGAAAATTCAAGGTGGAGGATTCTAAAGGGGGGAAAAAATCCGAAATAAACCCTGTATTGTAGTAAATATTACCTGGTCCAGTCACAATTTCGTTTTTGTTTGGATATGTTCTGCTGATAGCACTGATACTGCTGGTGCCTCATGGCCAGAGAAAGTGGCAGATTGGTGAAGTTCCCAAAAGTGTGTGCAAGGCTCTGGAAGTACGCATGTTTGGCCTCATTCCTCATTGTCCAATACCCACAGTTCACAGGATTGATAAGGTTACGATTTACTGTGTGTAAAGTAAAGTAGTTAGACTTTGTGCAGGCCAATAGCCAGAAGTTTTTACTGGGAGGTTCAGATTGTGGAGATGAAGCCACATCACTTTGGTTTTCCCTTTGCATGGTAGTTAAAACAAACTGGTGGATGTGTGTGTGCAGCTATTGTTTCTATTTCAATATTATTTTGCATTCATCGAACACAGTTGAATATCATGCACACAAGTGTTATACTTTTAGCATGCTAAATAGTTCTTTCTACTACAGTGAGCGATGTTCAAAAAGTACATGCCTCTCATACTGTAAAACAAAAGCAAGCACTTAAGAATATACAAAGTATAGTCAGCCTTCTCGGTATGCTTGCGTAAATAAACTACAGTTACCGGTAGCTTAGACTCGAGTAAGGTCCACGAGATGAAGAAAAATAAATGTCAGGGATTGCATCGGTTCACTAAACATAAGTTGAATGTGGCTTGTGGTTGAATCATTTACTTCTGGTCACTCAAACAGGAGGTTCAAACGCACCCCCCCCCCCAATCCCGGCTACAATTATGCTATGAGGTAATTCATCATCATGCAGTGCTCTCTATTAGGAGTTTATTATTATACCAAGACACGCAGAACACTCATTGTTTCTCCTATAGACCCTCACCCTTCGAAGTTGTTGTTTATGGTTGTTGTTGTTGTTTTTGTATTCTCTATAATTGGTTGTTCCACGAGCACACAAAGATAATTAATTACTTTGATTGAACTCACTTAAGTGTCAATCTTGGCATATATATATAAGCATGAAGTGCATTAGGTAGAATGGACTCTCCTGGGTACAACTGTTTGAAGTTGGTGTGGTTTAATTCAATCAAGTGAGCCAACCCAACACCATCTTCATGAAGCTTGTTGGTAAACAAAAGGTCAGCAATTCTCATGATGACAGATTATTTTCCCAATATGGATCTTGCTCTGGGCACCTATCACAATAGGCAGGATTCTGGCCAGCAGCCACATCTGTGCAGCTGCATAAATGATTAATAAATTGATTGTTCATTAGCAGTTGACAAAGTTATTTTACCTGATTGTTTTATGCTATATCCTGGATTGGCCATGACAGTTGCAGCAAGTGGTGTGGGGTGATCACTTATCTCCATGTATCCTAGCTCGGTAGAAGTCACTATTTCTGAGCATTGTTGGTTGTGGCTGCTAGGGTCTCTTATCGTGAAAGCATCTTCCCGGAACTGCACAAAAATATTTAATTTGTATTTCATTTGTTTAACAAGCTAAGTTACCTAGCCTATGAAGCTGTTCCACCATAGATTAAAAAGTATTCTAGTTGAGATATTTTTTTAAAGTTTATTTCAAATTTAGTGTAGAACAATCACTAAGATACACAGAATTTCAGTACTTATTCCCCTGTATCACATTAAAAAAAATTAAATTGTATTTTTTAAGTGTGGTCTTTCGACGACCATCTTCAACTAACAGTTGGTTTTTAAGTCTTGTTGTGATCATTTTAAGGATGGACAACATGAAACCTGTGGTTTTATTTTATTTGAGTGTATGTAGTTCCCATCCAAAAGAAAAAAAATCTTGGATGAAAGCATTTTCAGTGAGGATGAATTAGGGATGCAAAATAAATTTTGAATAATAGTCACAAATAGGCGACTTACCAGTCGATGCTGTAAACAAAATATTTCTCAAGAAATCATGAAAAGTCTTCCATCTACTAAGTTTACTCTATGGAGTGTTTGATGCCCACATTTTTTTTTTTTGCGTGATAAAGTCCGTTACGTCAGGCACTGTCACATATGGTAACAGAGTTGCACCACAGATAGTATACAATTATGTGTATATATATATATATATTATATATAATACCAATGTCTGGGCTTCCTCTTTTGTAGCCATGCAATGTCTACACAGTCTGAATGCTGAGCAACTCTCCTTGAAGCCTCCTATGGCAAGACTCGCCAGATAGTCTGCTGATACACCACACAAGGTTCCGTAGTAGTATGGCTTCATCTTCCTGTTAATGCTGAAGGTATGTTTAAGTTCCTATTACATCCATGCGTACATACACATTAGGTTGTGTTTGGGTCCACCCATGTAACCACTTACCAATTCTTTAATGTCAGTTACCACAGGTTTTAAAATAGTATCCATTATGAGTTTTTCTTTGACAATAGCTAAAAGGTTTATAGAAGATAGTTTTGATCTTGCATTTGGGCATAATTGCCAAGTGTAAAATAGAAAATACCTAAGTTGTATATCTGAGGGTGATTATTTTATGTAATGGTTTGCATACATCAATATGACTTGCTTAGCTTATGGGTCTTGGCTTTAGATCCAAGAGGGTTACAAACTTCCAAATCATCATAATACGGAGCGCAGTAGGATCTGACGTAAACATTGTTTTGAAATGTGTGTGAGTGTGTGTGCATGTGTGTGTGTGTGTGCATGTGTGTGTGTGGGGAGGGGGGGAGGGGAAGGTAGGTGGATGGTGTGGGTGCTAATGAGTCACTTAGGTTTCATCAATGTGACAGTCTTGACTTGCCGGTTAAGCACACCAACAATATTGACTTGGCAGGTTATAGCAGACAGTACTAGCTGATGGGTTTATCGACAATAGAGTGAAGTGAGCCAGCCACTCTGACGACAGAGAATTGTGATGTACGAGGAGTGTACTTATTCCTGGGAAGTCATGCAAAATAATCTTGAAATAGACACAATAGCTGCACCACCAGTTTGCTTTAACTATACCATGTATTTTTAAAAAAGTGCTACATCATGTGTACACCTTGATGGGAGAAGATTAACCTTGGTGGTTTGTATATAAAAGGAGGTTTGTGGTTTCACCTTTTCAGCCAGAATAGGGTTCTCTGAAGGGTCAGTGTAATGCAGTAGTGGTGTAGGTTTTGGATGGCACACAGTTGCATGATTAATAAATAATGGCATTTATCTCGGCACCTATACCATTTTCTAAAGCTGATTTTTTGGTTATTGTTGTTGTTGTTTTTTCTCTTTTTTTCTTTTTTTATTTCTTTTTTTTTTGTGTGTTTGTGTGTGTGTGTTAATGTATAAAGTGTGAGCTCATGAGATGTTTACTAGTTCAAAAACTGATTATCTACTCTTAATTGCTTATTGTCTTTCTAGTACACATTCTGTGAGTTTGTTGCGCTGCTTTGTTTGTGTGTGTGTATGTTCAGTCACTCTATCCATTTGTAAAGTCAGTAAGAATGGTTCCCTTTGCTCCTGTGTATTTGTTCTGCTGCTCTTTTCTTATATTCTTTCTGTCTTTCATGTGCTTGTTTTGAAGCCACCTGCCATATTGCCATTTCACGATATTTAAAGTATAGGCATAATAGTTTGAAGTTAATAAACAAGATTAAATAATGGTGTGTCTTGAAGAGTAGTGTGAAGATGTGATTGTGCTCATTGGAGTATTAGTAGAAGGTAATTCATTATCGGGAAAGACAGTCAGAAGTTTGGTTTTTTATGTTGTTTTTTTTTTTATCTTTTTTTTTTTTTTTTTTTTTTTTTTTCTACCTTTTTTTTTTTGGTTGGCAAATAATAGTTTCTTTTAGTTTAATTGTAAGACCATTTCAAAATCTCCCTCCCCTCCCACTGCTAAGCACCATGCACGCACACACACTACACACACTACCTGTGTGAGAAACAAGAAAATTGTTATGCTTATCCACTTCTTTGAGTCCAGATAGCACTTTGAGTGTTCCCATTATTACAATTGTGTTGATGTTGTGGGAGGGATAGGCAGTTATAGTAACTTATGACTCTAGTAAATTCCTAACTAATTTTATTAAAACCGGGTTGCACCAATAGGAATACAGAAATGGAGGACCTGAGGTATCTAGTGCACTTGTATGATTCTGCCACTATTTGCCTCTCATCATCAAGCAGCAGTTTAATTATCTGGACTAGGTCACACACACAAGTAATTGTGTGGTTTCTCTCCTGGGGGTGAGCTAAATGGGTGCTTGACCTCTTCCGGAGAACCACAATGTGTACACAGGATATGCCGCAATGTCTCAATGATGTGTTACATTTTGAGTGTCTATCAACTGTGGTGTTGCTGAACTTTATGGAGGGGTTGTGTACATATTAGTGATCAAAGTTTAGTTGTGGACTCCACTATCACATAACGTCCAATGTGGTATGTTTCTAGGATGGCAAGGACCCAGTTGTTGTTTTTATTGAGTGGTGATACTTAAGTTTTTTTTGTTGTTGTTGTGTTGTTTTAAGTCGCAATAACATTGATATTCTTACTATTAAAAAAAAAACATGTACTTTTGTGGAGCAATATCATGTAATTCTTAAAACAACAACTGAAAATTGTGTGTGTACTCATAAAGTATGTAAGGTGGCTAGTTTGGTTGGAGTTAGTTTGGTTGGAGATAGTTAGGTGTGGTTGTACTCCAGGCAGCCACTCAATAAAAACAACAACTGGGTCCTTGCCATATACATGTATACATACTTTGGCAACTAGGTCAGCAGCTCAGTGATGACCTAGTTGCCAAAGTATGTATGTATGTGTGTAATCAAGCATGTGAAGCAGCTGCTCAGTGCTTTTCTTGGTGTTTTCAAAGAACAATTAAAGTTTAGTTGACAATGTGTAATGTCTGGCTGTGTAGAATGTCACATGATAGCAATAAAAGAGGTCTAATTAATTAAACTTGAGCTTGCATGTGTGTGAAGATGTCTTGGACTTTTGTTTGTTTGTTTGTCATTCAACATCTGATTTCAAAGATGGCAGGCTCTTAATGTTCAGTTTAGGTAAGAATTTGAACTGCACTATGATCCAAGTTGCCACTTTTTTAAAAATTTATTTCAGCTTTGTATTCCAGTAAATGTCTGTTAAAAAGAACAACATTACACAAGTGCTAGCTTACGTGGGCACACCCATGCAATTTCACATGACATCATTTCTATTGGTCACGCCCCATGGCATGGAGAGAGCAATGACCTTATCTTTGTGCTAGTGTGTTAAAAGCTGAGCCGGTAGAGAAATGCAAACACTACAAAAAAAATGAGCGAGTGGCCAGAGCACATAAAATGAGAACTGAACTGATATTTTTTGTCACCGTTTACTCAATGTGAGATTCTGTTGTATCCATTTGAATATCATGACAGCTGGTAAATATCGACAGGCAACATTTGAGCAGACATTTTTTAATAGTTACATCATTGGATTACTGTGTCCCAAATGGACTAACGAGATTTCAGCCGAGCGAGGTTTGGATTAGTGAGGGTGTACAGTAGTGTTGTACGATATAGGTATTTAGTAACATCGTGATATTAAAATTATTACTGCACTATATTTTGTAGAGACATTTTAGTTTTTAATGACTAGTGGAACTAGAGTGAGCTCACAATGGACTTTCAGTATGTGTGGACAAATTGTTACAGCACACAGAATTACTCAAACAAGAAACTTAAATAATACTTTTTTGGGTCATGTAATTACCAACCATGCCATGATTATGTAATTACCAACCATGTTGTAAGCCACCAAATTATTTATTAAATTTAGAATTAAAATTTGATAAAAAATAATATTATACTATATTCAGTAATGTCGGTGTATTTTGACAATAATAGTATTGCGATATTTTTGGGCTCAGTATTGTACAACACTAGTCTATTATACTGGCATTCCACTGAAGCTTTACAATAATGTTATATTATGAATGTTAGAACGCTATAACTGTTTACACATGCTTGTCCAAAATGATATAAAAGCTTTCTCGTATATATATTTTACAGACTGACCGCCAACCGTAGTGTAGTCTTAGCTCTGTCCCACAAAACTCTTTCCCTGTTCATCTAATCATACTCAATAGTGGACTCTGTTGTTGTATCAGTTGGTGGAGAAGGTTAAAAAAACATACTTATGCTGAAATACTTAGTTAGCTCCCACTGATAAAGGTTCTTCTTCTTGTAACCATGTGTCTGATTAAGTTAATTCACTATAATTTTTATAAAGGCCGTAATTGTTGCATTACTTAATTAAGGTACTCATTATAAATGCTCTTTACCAACATAACACGAAGTTGTCTTTGTCTGGATCTTTGAAGAACTATTTTATATCTATTCTGACTACTACTATATTTATTTTTGTAACTGCAGAATATTTTGTCTTACATCATACCACTCATAATTCACTGGTATAAGATCCAGGATGGGCTATACCTACAAGGGGAGGAGAGGGAGAGGTGAATGAGAGCGGCAGTTGCCTATATGCCGAGAGGGGGCTCTACTGCCCTGGTTTTGGGTGAATGCTCAGTAGCACAGGGGCAGGGACTCATAAGTTTATTTGTCTTCATCACGCAACAAATGTTCAGTCAGTACGTATGCATGTGCACAACTGACTCACCTAAATAGATGAAGCTGATCACGATTTTGTATCTGTGAATACACACCACACTAGTTTGGACTTTAGTTGTCTATCTTTACTTCTTGTCTACCTTTGTGTTACTCACAAAAGTACCTGTGTGGTGCAAGAAGATTAATGCCCGCCACCCCCATGCTTTGTACACACACCACCCAATATTGTCTTTTTAACTGCTGTATGAGTAAATATTGTACCGCTTGAAAGGAATCTCTCCTACAGAGAAGTCAAGCTCTGTAAAGAATACACACACAGGCTTAACTCCAAAGGTATACAGTAACTGCGTACCTGTTTCTAACGGACTCAAAACCGCTTGGGTGCTGGGACACTGCCCACGCAAATATTCACAATAATTGGATTTTGGTTGCTGCGAGCACAGCGAATTTTTGTGGTTATTTGTGGTGCATATGGGTGCGCGCGTTGTTACGTCACAATTGTGATGATGTCATAGGTCATT
>WLWI01005609.1_pt1 | contig 10454 bp, 7 predicted proteins | sample 6701501 | NCBI WGS metagenome assembly WLWI01 (sample SAMN12718690, study PRJNA515312) | sponge metagenome | isolation source: marine sponge | host: Mycale hentscheli | place: New Zealand: South Island, Marlborough, Capsize Point | collected 2014-11-01
TACCCTGTATGCTAAATAAACAAACTGGACCTTATTTTCAGTAGCTTTAGTGTTAGAAGTCAAAATCATTCATATAAAAATATTATAGTCTTTAGGCTCGCTCGCCATTTGTGCTCAAGCACATCACCAGTGGTATGCACATTTGTGGATGAATGGGTAAAAAAAATTTGGACAACCCTACTAAAGGTGCCCGCCCAGAAGTTCTAATCGCCTGATTGGGGAATGTGATTAGGACTAAACACTACCTAGTCCTATAGTATTCCGAGAGAGTAGAACAGGTCACTGGTTTATGCACAGCGTAGCGCGCAGGACGTTTCCTGCCTACGCTCGTCGTGGGACCTGGGCTAGAAGGGCAATCTAGCCAACACAACATATCCTGCAATCTAATTTAACGAGCTCAATTCATCACTTCCATTTGGCATTGGGTTTGACCTTTAACCTAGTCTCGCATGCGAGACCCTTTACCATACCGCTTTGCTGTTCAGGAACATTTTGCGATTGAATGGAATCTTTCCTGGCCCATGCGTGTAGACGGTTGTCACTCTGCACCCACCACACCAAAGAGTGCATATTAATTAAAGCCACACCTCTCTCTGACCTAGTCCTTCCACCCACGCAGTGAGCTCCATTTTGCTTTCTAGGAAGCACCACACACAATGGCTATATTATTGATTTGGTTTTGAATAGAAATAGTAGAAGATAAAGCATACCAGAAACACTGAATCAGTGAAGACTTTTCAAGATTTTGACGTCCTGGCAGAATTTTCAACAGGAATAGGCAAAAAGGTACTTTTAAGCTGTTTGCAATAACTGGTGTAAAATAGTTAAACCACAGCAACTTTCGGAATTATTGCTAGATAACCACCTTCCCCCTAGGGCTTCCTCCTCAGGATCGGGTTGTTTATCAGTGATAATTCCTCAACACATGGTTAAACTAGTTAAACCATTTGTTTGAAAAATTACCGAATTGTCATGGTTTATACCATGGTTATACCATTTCATACTGTGTAAACGACCAAATATTAATAGCAGGTTTTGACGGGAAAATTTGGTCCAACATTAACAATTACCAGCAAGTACCCCACCACACAGTGGCGCTTGATGTATTGCAAAGTAAATGCAGTAGCATTATTCATTATCTCCTCTACCACTTGGTTAAGGTTGCATCAGTTTCTCTCTCCTGCTCTCCTTTTCCATGAACTATCTCAGCTTTTCTTATCCCCCTCCTTTCCTTTCTTCAGTTAGTCATGGAGTCCCTTCTTGTTAGTCTCTATCTCCTGTTTCTGAGTCTCTCTGTCCTTCTATCATGATTGTGGACTTGGTTTTGCAAAACTTTTGCTTCTTTACCAAACTGTTTAAGCTCATGAATTATTCATACCTGAATTATTCATGAATGCTGACATACAAGTGTATTATTATTTAGATAGCACTGAGCCAGCGAGGGCCTCTCTGAAATACCATCTACAAGAAAGGGTAAACTGACAAGTGTTGTTGTGATCATGTCAGTATATATGACTGTCCACAGGAGATCTGTCATAATACAGCTAACATAATTGTAAGGAAGGGATCGTAGATTGTATACTTATGTATGTGGCATCGCACGGATCACACTACTTGCATAACTAGCATTGCATCACAACATGAAGAGGGAAATACTCGTGCACGTTCAACGTCTAATGAGTCAGGTCATAAAGGCTGGCCTCTCGGTTGTAGTCTGAGACTGTTTATTGGAATTGGTTCCCTGCATTGGACTCCCTCTAACTATGTAGCTAAGGACTAGTTATGCTATTTTAGCTGTGGTTTGATAAGTATGGATACTGACGTATGTGTAACAATGAGAAGTTAGAAATGATGCAATGAGCAACAGATGTAAATACGCATGTAAAATGAAGGAAGAATTGTGCGTACTAGCTGATGTGAATGATGGTGGAATGATAGCTAGTGGAATATTCAGCTTTGGCTTTGGTCTTCAACACAACACAATATATTTACAGAGAACATTGGCTATGCTGTCGCTATTGAAACAATACTAATTTGAGGTGTGCATGGAAACTGAACACACACACACACACACACAGACTCACACATATGCACGCTGCAAGATGGTGTTTCAATAAGCAGCTTCCAGGACTAAGCTGTTCGTATTATTACTAGTGGTGTGTTTCAACACAAATAGTGAGATAACTCAGTTATATTTTAGGATTTGGTAATATTACATTCTCAAAAAATTTAATTTTTGTCCATAGATCAATAAGCTAAAATAGCATAATTATTTGTTCCTAACTTTTAGATTCTTGAGCCCAAGTGTTGTGTTTCGCACTCGCGCTAAAGTTGAAATTTAGCAGCACTCTGAGGTCAAAGTGCACTTGTCAAGTAATAATAGTATTTTATCAGGAGCTCTTACAATCTGCTACGCTTTGTTAAGTGGTAGAAGTTATAGTGATCTAGCTACTTGTTGTGTAATGATGCTGATATGGTAGTGCAGTCTTATGATAGGTCTTATAGTCAACTATGTGTTGTTGATCGACAAAGTAAACTAAATTTCAAGTCCTCACGTCTACCCCAAGGATAGCCAGCTTTTATAGACACAAACATTAATTCATTAGGATTCTTAAGACGCTCGCGCAAGAATTACAGGCAGCTGAATTCACTCGCTTCACTTGCTTACCTATTATAGTTATTATTATCATTGTATCCTACGGGGTAGGCACTCACTATCACGAAAGCGCCCACTTTGTCCATTTCTCTGATAAATATTAACGCCCAGGTCTTAAATCGCATACACGAACAAGTATTCCTTGTCAAAAAACTTCCTGGCAGTGTGTTGTCCCCACAAGTCACAAGCACATTGTAGCCACTCCTTCCTAGCAAAAGACAAACAAAAAAATAGCAAGTATTGCATTACTCATTGGGTGTTTTTGTGAATGTCTGTACGCTATGCCAGTTAATAAATTTAATTTTCCATGGTGTCCAGAAACTATGCCGGTCAATAATAGAACCGGAATAGTCGATAAGAGTTACAGGCGACTTGCTCTATATAACACTTTTTTTTTGTTTGTTCGTTTGTTTTTGTTTGTTGCTGTTACTGTTTATTTGTTGTGTGTGTAGTGCACTTTGTCATCACTTCAAGTTTATATTGTTGCATGTGTGCTAGTCTTTATAAAAATGTTTTCACTTTGACAAAATATCAGCTTACTTCTGATTAATAAATTGTGTGTTTATTTGCTTTTTGTTCATGTTTTTTTTTCTTTCTTTTTCTTTCTTTTCCCTTTGTCTTTCCCTTACTGTATTGCATTAAATGACAATTAGTAGTATTTAAATTACTCAAATCTCCTATTGTTTTTGCAAATTTTTGTGCTCTCATCTTTTCCTATCTTGTGGTGATTAGACCCGTATGATTTGTCAGAATTGAAGTTGTGTGTGGCGGAATGATTGTGATAGTTGAGTTACTTTGTTCGTGGTTATTAGCCAAATATACTTCATGCAAGCAAATTTACACAGAAAAGCATTTTTAATTTTAATTGTGTTATTGTTTACCAGTTCATTTCTTTTAATGGGTATTGTTTACAGCCAATTTTTGTAATTTTTTTTATTATCCTTAGAAACCGATTGGCTCATTATGGGCAGAAGGTGAGATGTAAGTGGCGCTTTGATGAGGACTGCAGCTATGACAGAAATCAGTAGCTCGAGATGGTGACAGACAGCACATCAAGCATGGCCCTGGATAATGGATTCATCAAACTCTTCAAAACTTTTTTATAGACTTTTTTTATTATTATTTTTTTTACCACATAACTAGCTAAGAAATTAATCAGTATTACTGTCAAAGAATTCTATATAACATGTTATTAAGAAAACATTTGGAATACATTATAGTATACATAGTATCTATACACTGCATGCTGTGGTAAGACATCATCAAGAATACATAGGGTATACTCCAGCAACATAATCTAGTACACATAGTATGGTGTACACCTGGTGTGAGGCAATGCACAGTAATAGCAATAGCAAAATAATATTGAAAGAGGTTGTAATCAATTAAAGATTCGGCAATGTTAGCAGGGCACCTTAAAATCCTTGCATTTAGCTATAGACTGTATTATGGACCTAAAGTATACTGTGGGGACTTGTATAAAATATCATTAATCATTATTCATTGCATCATTTTATTCATTGCACCATCATTATTCATGGTTCCATCGATTGTAGGAGGCAAAAATGTGATATTAGAAGAGGTGTGGTCTGATTCTCAATTAGGAGGTTCACACTTCACTGCAAAAGTATGTTGGGGGGGGGGGCATTTGTTGGGATCACAATTCAAAAATTGTAGCCGTTTGCTTTGCTATGCATTATTCTATTGGAGTTGGTAACAACAGGGGGGCAAGTGGAAGTTTGCAAAATGGAGGTGGTTTGTTCATTTCAGATTTGCTATCAGAGATACCACTGCAGTGTAATTAAACTTCAATTTTTTTTCTCCAAAATAGACAATTTCCAGGCGACCACAGCAGCTGGTGATGTGGCAGCCCACGCAGAGGAGAGGAAAATACTCAAATACAGAGGTCTTCCTGTCACCCATTCATTCGTCCTGGTGGCAATTGAGACTACTGGCGTAATTGGGGCATGATCACTTCAGTTTCTGAAGGAGCTGGGAAGGAGAGTTTGTAGGCAGACGAGTGACCCAAATTCAACCTCATACCTGCTTACAGCACCTCTCAATTGCCATCCAGAGAGGAAACTCAGCTTCAGTCATGGGGGGGTCTCTGGGGTAGTGTTTAAATCTTTTTCTCCACAATTGCTTTTCTTTTATTATTCTTATTATTATTATTTATTTATTTATTCTTTTTTTTTAATTTATTATCATTTTATTTTATTATCATTTTGTAATTTTAGACCTTTTGCCTGGCCAGGACTTTATTTTTATTGCCTATGTATAGTAATTATATGTATTTCATTAAAAAAAATTTTTTTTTTGAACTGCTATGTATTCTTTACACATAGTTATACTGATTATTTTTATATAGAAGAGCTATAGCTAGTGAGTGTGTGCTAGCTAGTGTGTATGTGTTAGCTAGTGGGTATGGTAGTTGATTACCAATAATTTGCACAAGCCACCAGGTCAAAACGACAAAGTGCCATGTCTATTAATTATTTTCAATTTTTCTTCTGAAGAGTTGGCATATACCTAATCCAATTTAAATTTCCATCAGCATTTTCTGCACAGTGCATGTGTGGTGCAGCCATGACATGGATTGAGCTGTAATTTTAGTTTTATTTCCAATGTACTGAATAGCATGTCCACTTGTGGTGGTGACAATAATATTGGACGAGATATTGCCTGCAATTATGAATTCAGAGGAAAAAATAGCTATAGAGCTATAAGGAAAATACAATTTTTTCGTATGACCTTGGAAATATCAATTGTATAAATGTGTCTTGAATAACTAAAATGATCAAACAAATTTACATAGTGAATGTAATGAAATCCATCATCTCGATGTGGTATTTATTTCAAAAGGTTTAGTATTCCTGTCAAGGATGTGCCTGGACATGAGGATCTGTGATCACAAAGTAACTTATGCTTCTTCTTTTTTTTTGTGGTTAAAAGAATGTGACACTAAATGTGGTCAACCTATAAGAACAGAATTCGATTACTATCTTTTACAACTATATCTTGACAACATGCTCAATTGGAGTGTTAAGTGGAAGCTCCAATTCAATAGTTCTAAATGTGTCCAAATGCATTTTCTCAGATCTGAAACCCACCTGTCAAACACGCACATAAACTTGGTGACTCCCTCATATCCACCAAAAATTCTTGCAAAGACCTTGAAATGATGTGACAGAGTGATCTAAATTGGGCCAGTCAATATGATTGTATGCTATCTAAAGCATACAACACATTAGGTCTACTTAGAGGGACCTTTTCTACATCACTTTCCCTTTACACCAAATGAAAGCTATATATCTCACTTGTTTGGTCTCAATTGACATTCTGCAGCCAATTTGCTGTCCTGCTTTAATTAAAAAATGTCCATAAACTGCAGCAGCTCCAACACAGAGCCACAAAATATATTCTTGGTACTTCACACCCGCATCCTTATTACAAGCAAAGATTAGTTATGCTCTACCTCTTACCTCTATGTATCTTGAAATAGATGACATCATTTTTGTGGTAAATTCACTGAAAATCCGAAATAATCATTTCAATATTCATAACTACGTTCACATCCAGAACGCAAATACTCGATTTATGGAAAATTTACTATAAACATATTGGATGCAAAACATGTCAACAGCATCACTTCTACTTTAACAGAATTCCAAAAATATGGAAAAATTGCCTTTCATTAGCATTTCCTCCTTCATTTCGACTCCAATAACACATACACACTTCATTATCTGTGCTCATGTAGAAGTGCTCCAAGTTTCCATACATGCAATCAACCTCATTTTGACATTACATTATTCATCTAGTGGTTTATTTGTTTTAGGTTAGCTGGTTAGTCCAGTCTAGCCTCAACTACACTTAAAGTCTACCTCACTTATTTACGTCATCTTTGATTTTATTCTGTACAAGTGTTGAAAAACTATTATTGTTATTATATTATTATTATTATTATTATTATTATTATTATTATTATTATTATTATTATTATTATTATTATTATTATTATTATTCAGTCATTCTCGGCTGAAATAATTGAAAATTTTCTCTTTCAACGGCCAATATTTTTTATTATAACTTAACCTGACGTTTCAACTTCTTGCTGAAGTACTCTTCAGGGGTCGACTGAGGTCGAACTCTCCGTGGTGATATGATAACACAAAGTAAACAGCAAGATTTCTGGAGGGCACGCTTACAGTTTATTATACCCTGTAGGTTATGAAGTAAGTTGATTTAAGGCAGACCTCTAATAATTCTGTGATGCACTCAGGAGATAGACATGTTCTCTCATCTAGACTTTCATCATTCTGGAGCTTATCTCTGATCACAGATACTGCCTCATCTATTGGAACACTGGTGAACAGGGAAGACACATCAAAACTCACCATCCTTTAGTCAGATCTCAAGAATATACTATTAACTGTTTGAATGAAATGTGTTGAATTCTTTATGTATGATTGTGTCTTACAAACAGTGGAGATATCATTTTAGATATGAACTTTGATAAATTGTAAGATGGCGATCCAATGCAGGAAACTATAGGTCTAAGTGAGATTCCTAACTTGTGTATCTTAGGAAGACCATAAAGAAGAGGTGGTCTACATCCAGTGGGTCGTAAATTTTACCTTCCCTTTCTAAATTTTTAAATATACGACCTATTTTAGTTTCCTGAGTATTAGTTGGATCCTTATTAACAAGTCTGTAAGTGCCTGATTGTATTAACTGGGTGAGCTTAGAATGGTATTCTTCCTTATTCATGAGGACTGTAGCTCTACCTTTATCAGCTGGAAGAATGGCAACATCAGACATATGTTTTAATTCACTTAAAGCTTTTTGCTGCAGTTTACTTAGATTATCCTGTGGTAGCTTAAAAGAGTATGTAAGGACTTTGACATCAACACAGCATTTAAGTCGGGTAAGACACTACTATCACATCTTACTAAAAATTCAAAGATACTATACCTATTACCACAGAGTCGTCCATAGTGCACAGTATACCCTGCAGTAGTGGTAAAGTATACATAGGTGAAACAACTAGAAGGTTAGAGCAGAGAGTAAAAGAACATCAGGATGCTTGTAACAGAGGTGATGAGAAGGTTTCAGCCATTGCTGAACATGCTTGGCAGCAGCATCACCCCATTAAATGGGAAGAGGCAAGAGTTGTAGACAGAACCAGTAAGAATCGTGAGTTGAAGATCAAGGAAGCTCTATATACATACAGATGACACCTGACAACAACAAGTTTAATAGAGACATAGGTATAGAGCTTCCAGGAAGCTGGCTGTCCATGCTGCATGCAAATCACCAGGATATATAAACAGTAAGCATACCCTCCAGAAATCTTGCCGTTTACTTTGTGTTATCATATCACCATGGAGAGTTCGACTTCAGTTGACCCCTGAAGAGATCTTTGGCATTAAAAGTATTGGCTTTTAAAAGAGAAAAATTTCCTATTATTATTATTATTATTATTATTATTATTATTATTATTATTATTATTATTATTATTATTATTATTATTATTATTATTATTATTATTATTATTATTATTATTATTATTATTATTATTATTATTATTGTTATTATTATTATTATCATCATTATAATCATCATCAACTGGAATAAGTTGCATTGTGGTATAATATGGAACTGTCAACTTTCTAAAAATCATAATTTGTTCTCTAGTTTTTTTTATATAATCTGGAAGAAGTGAACTACATATTCTGGTTAGCCAAGTTATTTACTTAATTCAAATTTTCATAATAAACTACAATTAAAAAATGAATATTTAGAACACTCCAATAGTTCACTTGGTAAACAAGGTAAGGAATGTGAATATGTGTGTGAAGTTAAAAAAGCGGTGGGTGTGGTTTTCTGCTGATATTTTTAGCTCATTCTGAAGAATTTCAGATGGGCAATATTTTGAGCCTCGGGTGAAGAGAGAAAATAAGATGAGAAAATTGAGTGTTGAGATTAGTTATTATTGTGGCACAAAAAAAAAATTAGGACAACCTTACGAAAGGTGTCCTGCCCTTACTAAAATTGAGCATACGTCTGAGATTAACCGCGGGAGGGCTAACCCAACCACAGCTTCCTCAAAACCGTATTTATCTAGCTCAATATTTATGTTATTCATGCGTTGGGTTTGGACTTTAACCTCTAACGTTCTGGGAGTTGAGATTGGTGATGATGATCTTTACCACACAAGTAGACCTCCGTGACCTTTGGAGTGATTGCATCTTACGTAATTTGTACTGGAGACGTCACGTTACTTTTTTGTTTGTAAAATTTGCCACGGTGTTGTGTGTGTTCGGTAAAGGAGAGCGGATGACTGGTCAGCTTGTTCTACCTTGTTACCCTAGCTTTTGTTAGTCTATCCGAAGTTAAACGCTTACTTTTTATAGTCCTGAAAGCCTGTGCTACAGAACTAACTGTGTTGAAGATCTAGAAAAGCTTAAATAGCCACCTTAACAGTCAGTGAGTTTTAAATTTCAAGCTTGGTGTTGTTGGAGATGGACAGATGACTCAATAGGACTTACGAACTGCTAATTTGAGAGCAGTGGCTTACGATGTCAAGATATAGTCTGGGAAAATTTCAGCCTGGTGCCTTCAATCGCTCTCAGGCGCTGTTGATCGCCAGTCATGAAACCCAGAGCTTTGACACTAAGTCTTCCCCTTCTCCTCCCATGGTTAATGGCTTCTCTGACTCAGATCACAAAGTATTGTCTAAAAGTAAGCTTTTGAAGAAGGAGGAGGAAGAAGAAGTCAAGATGGAAAGTGGAGAAGCTTACAATGAGACCGAGTTGAAGAAGTTTATCCACATTGAAGTCCATCCAAATGGTGGAGCTAGCGTGGTCCATATGTATCAAAAAGAGTTCTCTCATTTGGATGACCGGGCTAAAGAAAGGTTGGCAGTGCTCTTCTTCGAGGAAGTGTTCAGAGAAGAACCAGAGAGTGTGGCTAAGCATGTGATAGGTATTGTTCATGACAGTGCTGAGTATTTGCCTGAGATGGTCAGTCATCTGGCGGTTACCAAGCCTGACCTGGCTGTAAAGGTGAGCTTGTGTACACAATAGTAGCTATGCCTAGTTGGTAAGGTGTCCCAGAGTTGGTTTTGCTCCTTATATTAATTGTATATTTTGATTGAATGATTTTAAGCACTAGCTCAGTAAGGTCAATTATCATTCATAATTATGGTATTGGTGTGTCCTTCATGCTTCCCCTTCTGCTTTTATTTAATTTTTAGAGGTTTGTTTGTTGGTTTATTTTTAATCAATTCTGTTTTCTAAGTTAATTGTGAATTGTCAACCTTACCGTGCATCTTTCTGGTCACTTCGGGTATATTCACACTATTGGGTGTGTGTTTGATCTTGGCGCCTGCTAGCATGGGATGGAAATGACAAGTTGGGTGTTTGTGTGTTGCAGAGGATGGGTAGAGGGAAGTCGGACAGGACAGGAGAAGTTGGGATAAGGTGGGACAGAGGAAGAGTGAGTGAGAGAAGGTGGGGCAGGGGCGTATTGATAGATGTGAGAGTACAGGATGAGAGAAAGGGTTGAACAAAGGTTACTCAGGTAGTGTAGAACTTAAAGAGAAGTATTCAGTTGGTAGTCTAATTTTGATATTGGCTTATTACCAGTTTCATTGCAGCCTCTGGGCATGCCCTAACAAAAATGTTGTATGCATGCTGCACACATTCGTGCTGCCTTACTGCACTCATCATGTACATATGCAGCACATGTGCTGCAGGCGTAATGCTGCTATCAAGCATGTATGCTGCATACAGAA
>WLWI01005610.1_pt1 | contig 10453 bp, 4 predicted proteins | sample 6701501 | NCBI WGS metagenome assembly WLWI01 (sample SAMN12718690, study PRJNA515312) | sponge metagenome | isolation source: marine sponge | host: Mycale hentscheli | place: New Zealand: South Island, Marlborough, Capsize Point | collected 2014-11-01
TCCCTTTACCCTGTATGCTAAAATAAAAAACTGGACATTATTTTCAGTAGCTTCAGTGTTAAAAGTCAATAAAAATAGTATAGTCTTTAGGCTCGCTCGCCATTTGTGCTCAAGCACACCACTAGTTATAGATACTAGACAGACAAAAATACCAACTTTTTGATGCACTTATGCTTGATAGAAGTATATCCCTTTATAAAAAGCTCAAACAATCTGAAACTTATTACAAATTTTAGACTACAATTCTCTTACCTTCATTAGCCATAGAAAAAGATAATATATGAGAAGTAAATGATAGAACAATAAAAATTATTGAAGTTAAGTTCAGTCTTCCATTGTTTTTATCTTCACTAGCAAATTTTGTGAACTCCAAACTTCTTTTTCTAATCATCTGTAAAAAAGGGTATAACAAAGTTACCTTCCCAAATAAAGTTATGTCTAGTACATTAAAAAATATTTTTTTTAATCCTGGATTATTGTGGTACAACAGTAAAAACAGAAATAATGCCAGACATCTTGTCAATTGATAATATGACCATTGCTGTGTTATAATTATTTGACAGAGTAAGTTGCCAACATTAGTACAAAATTATAATTAGAGTGAAATACAAAGCCTTGCGTGTGGCGGCCTCACACAGTATTGCAGTAGTTATCAGTATGAGCCGAAAGAGTATGTCCCATCATTTTTCATGTCTATAGGACGGGATTTAAAAAAATAAATTTCAATAAAAGTTTTGTAGCTAAGGTCAAAGTCTATTTGTGTATACTTTTTGCAATTATTTCCATTCTTAGATTCTGACAAATGATACAAATTATATTCCAGAATTAAAACTAGTTCACACAATCTTTTGGAAATCAACCCGTAAGTTCTAGTCGTTTTTCAGCAACAAATAGAGTCCAACCATGTTAATGTCAGGACTTTCTGACATGCATGATAAACAAACAGTTAGGGTACACTTTTTTACAGTTGAAGAACGAATCACTTCCCCAGCAACAAAAACATCCTAAGTTAAGAAACACAAGATGAAATCAAGAAATCATAATCATTGAAACATTTAAACTGGGTAGGCTGGCGTGATGAAATATATGCTAATGTGAATCACGAGATTCTAAATGTCAGGTAACTGAATGAATAGACATAGTCATATAGCTGCGCTCATCACAGTATCTGCCTTTTCTCTTTCATAATGACTAAGCCAAATTCAGAACAAGTGGCAAATTTAAGGAACTAAAGTAGTCATCTTAGTTTGAGATACTGTTTTTTTAAGCCATAAAAGAAGGTCATTTTCATTGACAAAGTGTATTAATGAGTGGGTGAGTGAGTGTGTGTGAGTGTAGGAATGAGGGAGTGAGTGAGTTATTGACTAAGAGACTGTGTGACCTCAACGAACATTCAGAAAATACTATTCATTGCACTTTATTTGTGTAAAGCCTCTAAGTTCTAATACATTAGTTAACTTAATAGTTGGCTATTGGAGAGCTAGTTTCAGCTTAATCCCTGAACTAACGCAGGACTTCCCTGGTGGCAGCGACTACCTGGCCATTCCTTGTGAAGATGTTGGACGACCAGAACCCTGGTTTACTTGACTCTAATCAGCCAAGCGACACCACAATAGTTTTGTACATTCTGATATAACGTAAAATACTTTCAATACCATAGTAACCACTTGCAAAAACTATTAGTGCCTTGAAATTAAGATTAGCATTTATCACACACTTTTGATCCTAAACTTACCTATGTGTACAATTGTTCAAGATACATATAAACTCAAGACATGTTCTCCTTGTGATTTGATTATAGCAATGAGCTACTACTACATAGGGCTTAATAGCTGTGACAAATGGTGGATATCAAAATAACTTACCACAGACACCAATTACATGAACTCCAGCAATAGTTTGTAAAAGGTTTCTCAAGCACAATATTTAAAACTGGTCAGAGTCAAACTAATTAAAAATAATATTATGTGAATGATACAAGTAACAATCGATAAACCAAAATATTCTGTTTAGTTGTAAACAGGACAGCAAAAAAATATCTCGATCCCAAATAGAATTTTCAAGCCACTAAGGAATTAATTTGATTTGTACATGACATCATAATAACACTTTTAAATTTAAACCTTAAATCTGATCAGAGCATACTTTTGTCATATATTATATAGTACAATTAGTATACAAAAACAAAAGTCTACATTTATTTAGTTTTCCTGAAGTCAGTTCTAGCACCTATTCACCTAGTTTAGGAAGACAAAATTTAGTCCAATTTTCGTACTTAAAAGTACTAGTATATAATTTGAAATTATAATCTTACCGCATTTTCCCAAATAACTATAGATGCCTTTATACTATATCATTCTAACTTACCAGCAAATTGAAATCTTGTGTATTCGACATAATCTGGAAATTATTAAAGTAAATACATAACAATTTGTAACAGTATATATTATTATTAAGCTAAAGATTACAGCGACTACATCAGATATGTTGAATGTGCTTCAACATAAGGCAAACCATTTGACACAATAGTGCTAACTGGATCTGACTACATAATTTCAAGATGTTGTCAAAGAATATAGGTAGATTCCTATATGAATCACCAACTTAATTAAAGAACTAGTTTAATACATCAGAATAATGTTAGAAGTAAGTAACATCTTATCTTTTTAGTCTCATTTCTGATGCAGCAATTTTGAACAAAGCATAACATTGAACTGGAGCAATAGATATTACATAAGCACATTGTATACAAGAAAAATTATCTTTGGTTTCTCAACATATGGTGCTGTATGAAACATTTTAATAACTTTTAACTCGGAATATTTTTGGCTGTTCAGGAATGCTTTGTAAGAAGATAAATAAATTATCATTATCAGCTCACTTTTATTTTCATTTCTTTCACAATCCTCACTAACAATATTCTTTATAAAACTAGCAAGTACCTCGCCACACAGCGGCACTTGACATGGTGTACAGTAAGAATGCAGTTGCATAAGTTATTTAGTTTGTTGTCATCCTCTACCACCTGCTCTTTTTCTTCTGAACTATCTCTGCTTTTCTTATTTCCATCCTTTCCTTTCTTCGGCTATTTCTTCTATATTCAGGAATTTCCATTATTTCTCCTGTTTCTGAGTCTCTCTGTGTTTCTACTGTGATGGTGGACTTAGGCTTTGTGAAACACTTGCCTTTTCGGTGTGCTTTGGCCTTCTTTTATAAAACCTACACTGGCTTTCCTCACTGAATCCATCCGCTTATTAGTTGCCTTTTTTCCTCCTTCGTTTTTCCCATTCCTTTTTTAAAAATTTCTTACCACCGATTTCGCCCACTAATTAGTTAAAATTAATCGCCTTCTCCACTGCGACAGTTCTTCTTGAGCACAAATATCAAGCGAGCATGCCTTGTTTGGTTACATAAAACTAAAATATTGTCCTCAAGTAGTTTATATTTGCAAACACTAGCTAGCTATGATGTCAAAAGTGGATTCTAAATACTGAAGTCAACTGCTCATTTAGCAAACCAAATATAAGCCATTCTAACTTCCTCAATTACCAGTAACTCTTGAACAAGCTGTCAGCTAAAAAAAAAGGCTGGAGTTATTTTTGTAATTTTAATTAACAAAAATATTGAGATCATACTTGTCTCAGCATCCCCAAATAGTGGTAATTTCCTTATTACTAACATTAAGCCATTCTGACTACCAGTGACTCTTGAAAACCAAAGTGGCACTTAGCAGCCCCCCAAATCAGTGACGTTTTCAAAGTACATCTGGCAAAGTGTTTTCAATGCCATTGTAGCCAGTCACAGCAACTTATTATTAACAGCCATGTATAACATCAGCCAACTAAGAAAATCAATCACTATAATTGTACTAGCAAATACCCCACCACACAGTGGCGCTTGACTTATTGCACAGTAAAAATGCTGTAGCAATAGTTTATTGTTATCATTACCATTGGTTAAGGTTGCATCAGTGTGGTCAACTATTTCAGCTTTTTTTATACCCCACATTTTCAGCTCTTTCTTGACTTCATTGACAGTATGTAGTACGGTCGAATTTAGTTGCTAAAAGCAACTTTACCCAGCACTTGAGTGGCATGAGCTGACTTGGTTGTACATGTAGGTTATCTTATACAAAATATTTAAAGTGTAACAATTGATTTGTACAAACTCAATAGCCCTTGAGTCTTTCCCAATAGACATCATGTCAATTTAATTGCTCTTCTTGTTAAATGTTTTTTGATAGGACAGACTCTCTCAATTGACAAATTCTAGCATCCATGATAACAAACATTTCTTGAATGATACCATGCATACTCTCTTAAATACTGCACACCCATCAAAAACCTTGCATGGTTAGAAGGCACAAAAAAAAATCTATGCAGTCTACTCAGGAAAATATGGTACCAGCACTGGCAAGTAAATAAAGCAAGTCGAACATGATGAAATAATTCAAAGTCCATTATTTCCTATAGTTGTAGTTTTTTCTTTCTGTTCAATCTGATATCATTAACATTAGAAATCATAAGTGACTGGAATGACAGGTGGATGCCAGCTGTACTGCATAATTAAGGCAAATGAAATTGTGGGACACATATTAGCTATTTTGTGACATTGAGGCATTGGTGACCATTTCTCTTCCATTCATATTTTTCTTTTCTTTTAAACCTCGGGAGGCACTAGTGAATTTCTTTTAGTTGGTCACAATAATCTATGGAAGTAAACTACAACCTCTCAGTAACTTAAAGTTATAGCCAATACACTGTTAAAAAGGCTGGATTGTTGCCATCAGTCCTCATGAAACCTATTCTTTAAGAGTATATATAAATACTACTGCCTGCGTTAAGAGGCTGTGTCAATGCTTACTTACCTGATTTTTTAGGCTCCTTCCCAGTATCTTCGATTATTACAGCAGTAAGGACATCATCGTTTAGGGTTATGCTCTAAACTGTGCATAATTTCTTAGAAATCATTATGTCAAAAAAAGTTGGGGAAAGTGGTTACTTATGGCAATGAAAACACTTTAGCTATAAAAAACAACATGGCCGTATTTTAGTAGCTAGTAGAGCATTTTCTGTCTTAATCTAGTAGGTACGAAAAGTTTATTTAAATAGGTACTACAAAGACTCTACTACTCTGGAATAGACAAGAAAGTAAATCCATTTCTTTTGCTAAAATTACACGGGCTATACTCTTCCGTTTAGGAGTAAATAAACTGAATACATTCCTAAGCTAGGTGAATAGAGGAGCCAGAACATTAAGGCAATCTAAAGAAATGTAGATTGTTTTCTGCATACAGATTTGTAATGGAAAAATCTACTTTTGTCAGATTTCAAAGATTTTTGCCGTGTTGTTTGAATTAGCTTAATGGCTCGCTCCCAAAGGAAGCGCATCCCTAGTACATATCAACATACTTAAAAAAGTATTCATTAGTTTGCCAACTGTCCAGAATTGAGACACTCATGATTTTGAGACACTCACAATTTTGAATCTCTCGTCCTGATCTGATTATGTCCCGATTTACCAACCTTAGCTGCACGAACTACAAACTTGAAGTAACCCGTAGTAACAATAGTGTCATCTAAATATAGCTAAGTCGTGCTATTTTTGCCTGGGAGTTAGCTAGGTTTGCTAATAGCCAAAAAAAAAGTTTTCAGTTTGATGTTGCGATAGAGCCCCCTAAGGCCAATAAAAGCCAAGAGAGGAACTATAGTTCAGTATATTTTAGTGTGTACTCATTTTCTTGTTTATCCCAGCTAAATTGCGCAGCCTACATTGACAACCATAACAAAATCTGTAAACTGTGCTGATAGGCTGTAGAGGTTAATAAGTTAGTTTCAAACATTATACATTAATTTTTACAATTTTTTTTGTGGCTGTCAAGGGACTCTTTTCAGGCAGTGTTGCTTATAATATGGTTTACTATTACAATACAAAGTTCTTTTGGTACAATATTATCATGTTTACTCAATGAATTTATCATTTTAATAATTGATTAGAGCTATATTTTCCAAAAAACTTTCAATATACTGGTAAAAATATTATCCCAAAAATGTAGCTAGCGATTAATATTTTGTATAATGTGTAATTATTATTGATAACTTTTTGTGAAATGTGGAATCTATGTAATGATACACTTGTGTGTCAGTGACTATGAAGAAGACTGACAATCTGGGTATCATAAATAATTCATGAACTGTGTATAATTGGTAAGGCATCGCCACTATTATGAATGGGGAAAATAGTTAGCTACTGACCTGCTCTAAGAATAATGGAAAGGCAGAGAATAAAAGAAATAACGTCATTTGCGGGCCTAAATTTGTTGTCAGGCTCACTTACCATTAAGCGTTCCGAAACTTTTAGTTCAAATACTCTTAATAAAAATTGAACTTTGGTTTCTGTATTCATTAGCTGAACATTGTCAGCCACAAAAAAAATTGTAAAAATTAATGTATAATGTTTGAAAACTTACTTATTAACCTCTACAGCCTATCAGCACAGTTAACAGATTTTGTTATGGTTGTCAATGTAGGCTGCGCAATTAGTACAACATTTACAACCACTATCGATCAAGTGGCCATATAAATCCACCATTCATTACTGAAGAAGTAATACACAGAACTCAGGATAGATTACCAATAAAATTAACTGTATATAAAAAATTCACATTATTAAGCTTTTGGATAGATTCAGGGATGTGATGAGCTATACATGAAATAATTACGACATTACTGGTCATTTTTGAAGGGCTTGCTTTGCCCTATTTATTAGCATCAATACTACTCCATAATAGAAGAACTCTAGTGGAAATATTATCGACTGTCTCCCGTTTTTCTGTGACATGTATGGACTAGTTTTGGGAAGAACCTGGTCATCTCAAAACCGGAATAATAACAGTGCAAACAATTTTATGCTATTGAATCTAAGATTATGAGTAATTTTGCAAGTTTGTGTTGATTATTATGGTTATTTTGATCATTATGAATCATAATAATTGTGTGCACTTCATTTCTTCTCAACTGCTTAGTAAATGAACGATTAAAGTTGTTGAGTTTAGCATAATATAAAAGTGTCATTATTATAGAGGACTACATTTCAGTTTGATGTATAATCCTTAATTAAGAAAAGGATTAACTAATATTTGTAAAATAATATTGACAGCTATCTAGCTACATAGACTAAACTAATTGTTAATGCAACAATAAAATGCATGGAGATGTGTCTTCTAAACTTATTTTGTTTGATATATTTGTGAAAATTCTTAGCTAGTTAAATCAATAATTTGAAAGTATTGTAAAAATTGAATACACTGTGCTAATATTGAGTTCAATCACTTGCTTGAGTTTATCCCGTAAGCTGGGCAGGTAGTTAACTCATAATCATCTGGTTTAATGTCTTGTATTTCTTCATAGACAATTTCTGAAGTAATGTTAATATATTCTGGATTTTGACCATTTGATATGTTCGTATTCAACGAAATCACATTTCTTTTGCTGAGATTAATACTTTTTCTGTATACACAACACAAATATTTAATTGCAATAAAGCAGCATATACCAATTAGTATGTATGTAGCTGAATACATTATTTGTGTTTTTAACATCCAAAAGATTAAATACGAAGTGGCCATTACTTTTATGACTTCACTTTTTATAAAGATTACAGTTATTTTTTAAGTAATTTTACCATAATATTATGCAATAATTATAACATTCTATTGCAATAATGTAAGTTTCAATTTTAATTATATTTTTCTTGTTAATTTGAAATAGATTTTATGTACAATTTTCTATAGTAGCTAGTAGATAGTGAGCACAATGAAAAAATGGTAATGAACTGTTTATTTAAATGTATAAACAGTTTAGTATGAGCAGCAATTCCTTGAACCAAGGATAAAGCATTGTGAATTATGATACATTTAATTATTCACTGACATAAAAAGATATCTATTTGTTTAAGTTGATTGTGCATTAATTTCAATAAGATTCCATTTAAGTTATGAGTAACATGTAGTAATAATACTAAATGTTTTTCCTGAAGCATATTATGACCATGTTTAAGCAAGTGTTTTTACTTTTGTTTTTCTTTGTCTCTGTTCCACTCACTATCTCTATTATACTAACAAAATACCATACAATCGAACTGTAGGAATTTTTTCATACAAATGTATAAATTCAATGATCTTTATCTATATGCATCAAGTTGAAAATATTGATATTTATTAACATGTAGCTAATGCTCCCGCACTAAAATGTAAAAAAAAAAATACTGGAAAGTTTAAGACATTACATTCAATTATAAACATAATACTCTAATCTTTTGATAAAAACTATATGTATGTATATTCATAAATTAATATAAAAATAAACATGTACAATGGTATAAAAACTTACTTTTTTGTTCTTATAATTTTGAAGATTGTTACAAATAACATGATGACAGTTAATAAAAGTATTGGTATTACTATGGCCACAACAACTACATGACAAATAAACAATACTATTTAATGAGGTAATAGCATTACTAATAAAACTTACATATGATATTAATATTTTTACTGGTTGTGACATTTACTTCAATTAAAGTTGACAAAGTTAATCCTTCACCAGTTTTTACTGCATTAGAATACAAAATATCAGCTTGAAAAATTCCTTGAATGTTTTCATGAAAGACAGTCACCCAGTAATTACCACTCAAACTGAGTGTGTAATAATTTGATAAATTGCAACTTCCACGGAATGCATGTAAATATACTTCATATGAAGATAATCAGAAGTCTGCATTAGGATAATTTGGAAGTTATCGCTACACATACATAGTACTTCCAAAGTAAATTCTTTAATATTTAAATTACAATTATCATTGATGTTACTGGATAGATCTGCATAAAAAAAAATTAAATACAACTCTTTAATGCCAACTTTAATAACTACATTCGATAAAAACTAAAATAAAAACAAGCTTAAATTATAAGCTGAAAGGCAAAATTTCATTGTCATAAAGAGTTTACACTAAATGAGTGCTTGAACTACTCCAATAAAAGCATATTGAAAGCACAATATGTTCACAATATTACAATTAAAAATACAATTAAAGTTTTAATTATCAACTACGTACAAATAATTAAGATCATTTTTAATAGTTATTAGTAAATAAAACTTTTCAAAACCATAAATGTTATAAAAAATTGACTACAAACAATTTTAAGACCATTAGCTTACATATATTACTCAAATAAGAATTTGTAATAATTAATTACTAAACCGGCTTTATATTTTAATATTTTTAAGAATACATTATTACCTATATATCCTGAAGTTCCCTCAATTTCTATTATATTAGTTATAATTTCAATTTCTGCAGCAGGTAATCCTGAATAAATCTTATTGTTATACTCAATATCATAAGCTGAAATAGTGTTATAGAGATAAGAAGGATTTACAAAGTAAAACCCAGCTTCTGCTTTTTCTTTTTTTACAGGATAAAAATATGGTTGATATTGTCTATATAAATTTTGTCCGTTTATCCAAAATACATATAGAACACCTCTTGCTCGTGTTCCATTGATAAATGTGGAAGAGACATTTACTCCATCAATTATTGTTCGAGTGGCATTTACATTTCTAACATCAAAGGTACCTGCAATAATTCAACAATTGACAGTTGCCATATTACAAGGTAGTGAGATAAACTCAAGTGTTCACATGGTATTACCTCACTGCTATTTTGAGGAAGCTGATTACATAATAACATGCCTGGCTTATCAGTTTTCTGGGTTTTTACAGAAGCCTAAGTGGCCAGTTTAGACACAGCTGCTAAATGTCAGCTGGGTAATGTGGGAGCCCCTAGCTAGTTTCAAGGCCAACTTTAAACCAGTAATTACCCACCCTAGTACAAACTACTTTCATGACAATATCTAGCATGAAATAACAATTTATTTCATAAAAATAAATTAGACTGCTCATGAAATATTTTGCCATATCACACTCGAACTAAAGTAATACATACTATAATATATTGTATGTATGTTTTTAAAATTCCATGTTTATTTAAATATAACTGACCACTAGCTAATAAAAATTTGTTTATTGGAATTCCTACAGTATTATTTAAATAAAGATTTAGTATACTAAATTCATATCTCCTATACATGTTGGATGATTTTGGTGAAAAGTGTAAACAATAAATTTCTCTATACTAAAATCAGGATATTAATATTACTCAAAACATGTATAAATTATTCGTAACTGTGATAATGTTAGGAATAATCAACAGCAATATGTCTTCATGACATAATTGAACAATGGCGAATTCCACAAACAAGGTCCATAAAAAGTACACAAAAACAATAATTTGATTCAGAAAAGAAAGTGTCAACTGTTAAACAAAACTAGTTGTCTAGTTATTATATGCAGTCATCAACTTTTGAGTTTGAAGCTGCCACTTATAGTTTAGT
>WLWI01005611.1_pt1 | contig 10450 bp, 9 predicted proteins | sample 6701501 | NCBI WGS metagenome assembly WLWI01 (sample SAMN12718690, study PRJNA515312) | sponge metagenome | isolation source: marine sponge | host: Mycale hentscheli | place: New Zealand: South Island, Marlborough, Capsize Point | collected 2014-11-01
TTCATGGGCCAGCAATTATTATCAAGAGATTCTCTTGACTATCTTTCAGATACTGTGGCAGACCGTTCAATTTTAGATGATATGAGTACAGATGATGAGCAGTTACTAGTAGAACAGCAAGGAGATTTTAGTAAGTTTTTATTTAAAAGAAGAACAGTTTATAAATAATACTGATTGAATTTAGCTATTGAAGAATAAATATCATAATTATATATTATATACTAAATTTAGTCTATTATGAATACAAGTCCCATGTAAACTTGGCGGTGAAAGGGTTAATGATATAACTATTGAGCAAAGTCATGGCTTGATCATCATTTAAATGATACATACATATTTTAACAGGAGCCAGAACATTAGCACAAAGCGGTGCAAGGAAGTACAGCTTTCTTACATTTGCAGTTCCTTCGGCAACCTTTAGTACAACCACAGTAAACAAGTTCTCTGCAAACTTTGCTAGCTTAGGCAGCTGGCTCCATAAAATTTCCCAAGCTTCCCCACTAGCTCTGATCCAGCCCCATCCTTCAGGTTGTGAAAGTTCAGTGAGTGGTAATTAGGATCTACTCCAATAATGTCCAGCTTGATATACTTCCCTTTTAACATGCTCAGTGAGACTGCCCAGTGTTGGTGGTATAATCCTCTGAGCAAATAAATCTACTCTAGCTTCTTTTACATGGCTTAGAGAATTTGTCTTGTCATGCATCAGAATAACAAATCTTTCTAGTGTGGGCATTTCAGAGGTCTACATCTGATAGTTGAGGTTGTTTCATCAACGATCGAAATGTATCTGTCACCTCTGGCAACACATTCCATGTCTCCCATGCTATTCTCTTTCTCCTGCTAGCATAGCTTGAAACAGTGTCACATCTAGTTAATGCATGGAACATTGGAAGCACTAGAGATTTCTCTTGGCCAAGTGCAGAAAAAATATAGTGAGCTGGAATAAGCTGATAGTTTCTTCCTGTCCCAGTAGCCACCCATAGAGCAGCCAGTGAGGTTGATAACTGTGCATATGAATAAATGGCCAAGACAACGCCATCACTATCAACTGACTGTATTGTGATGGCATTAAATTCCTTGGAAGCATCTGCTACATGGACCATTATCCAAGTATCAGCTTCTTCGTGTGAGCAAGGAGCAAGTCCCACTTTAGACCTCCTTTGCCGGAAAAGAACATCTTCTAGTAATTTGCTGACAATTAACCATTCTGTAGATATGTTGACAACTTCTTTGCAGAGGAAAGCAAACAGTTATTTCTTGTTCTCAGCCACTCTCAACAACTCCCCCTCCCCCCTGCATGTTGTGTGGAGCTACTTAGCAATGAACATCCTTCCCTCTTTTCTGTCGTGTTTATTTCTTCAATTAACCTGACCTGTAGTCATCCCATAATATTATGTCAACTCGTTGGCCCATTAAAACTTCACAAAATGGAATGAAAACACCACAGGCATAGTCACCAAATGTTTTATGTAGCTGAACCAGGCTTCAAACGTGTTGGCGATGGCAGGTCCAAGATAACAAACAACATCTCAGGGAGGACTTGTATATTGATATTATGTTGCGGGGACTTCGTCTTCAAGGCAATGAATGATGTCTGTTGTTGTTTTTTGTTTTTTGTTGTTTTTTTACCCAATCTCAGTTTTCCTCCATCTGACAATAAAGGTGGACAAGGCTGATCTTTTTAGCTAATGCAAATAGTGGCTGGTCAGCAGCAAGTACAGGTGCTTGTCCTGGATTAGCAAGTTCTGTTATTTTTTGAAGATATCTAGGGAATGCTTTATCACAGCAACTGTTGCAGCATCTTCAGGGAACAGAGGCAATAGGCTAGATGTTGTTATTTGTGAGCCTGGAACTGTTGTGTCCGTTTGACTAGCATGGAAAGCAGACCAAGACACACTACACGCATCATCTGTTCCTGAATTGATGTTAATTTTAGAATAGCTTGCAAACTCTATACAATGTTTGTCTTGCCTGTATTCCAACTGCTTAGAAGGAGTTTTTAGTGGGCAATGGATCATCATTGGTCTGTCAAGGCTAGGAACAGAGCTGGAAATACTAGCCTGTGTCACAGGAGGTACCTGTGTGTAGAAAGTAGGAAATCTGGACAAATTCTTTTGAGATGCACAGTCGTGGAATCATGAGATTCATCAATCTTCACGACTGGTTCAATTTCATCACAATTGGGGTCATTGAAGTGATGAAATACAGAAATGATTGTACCATTAAATGAACTCCTGGCAGTGGTGGCACTAGTTTGATGGTTGATGTTGTCCACTGCATAAGTAGTGAACACTTTTCTTTTGAGTTGAAGTGGACCTACAGTATTCAACTAGTCATAATACTTGCATATATATTAGTACCTAAATCTGTTGATATTTCCAGAACCCTGTCATACGACACTGATAAGCCAAGCTCATGCAGCCTGTCCATAAGTTCACATTTAAGAGCTTACTGTGAAGAAACATAGCTAAATATACAGGTAAAGGAGGCTCAAATGAATTGTAAGATCTTGTTGTCTAGGTCTTCTTTTTACGTCGATTCAAACTGTTGAGCACAATGAGCTGACAGATAATCAGGTTAGCTTGAGCAGGTGTAGAAAGTGACTGTTCTGAAATGTTTGCACCATCACAAAGCATTGCAACCAGTGTTTGTAGAAATTGAGGCGCAGATTTTCTATTTGGCAATTAGTGCGAAAGGAGCCATTAAATTGGTGTGGTGTGGCCATCATATCCCTCCGTACAATTTGTGCTGCCTGGGCTAATATAAAAGCATCGTTTTCAAAGTCATTCTCACAGGCTTGCTGCATATTTGTTCCAATTTCTTCATTTGGAACAGTAGAACATCTCTCCCATCCCAAATTCAATCCTTCAACCTTGTAGAGTGTACACATGGAGAAGGTACCCCAAGCTGTGTAAGCGTATTGCTGTACAGTCCAACAAGATCGGATAGTTTGAAAACTGGCGTGTAGTCTTTTACAGCAAAAGTGTCACTGCAAAGACGACACGGGCATGGTGCACTTCAATAGTGTGATCATCTTTGTTTTCATCTGACTTTATTTGTTCTGCTGCATTGTACAAGGCTGCCAAACACTTTGCATGAACTTAGCTTCACTAGCAACAAGATCTCCAGAGGATACTTTGGACAAAAGACGCTCATCAAGCACTGTAACAGCACATCTCTTCACTGATCATTTTAGTCATAGCTTCATGGATTAAAAGAACTAGCAGGCTTTTCACAAAAAGGCACAGATTGTGCTCTTCTTGGTTATTCTTCTGTCTTGAAAGTTGTTCTCTATGTTGCTTCTTCTCAGAGTTAACTATGGAAGACTCAGTATCCATGTTTTATCCTTTTCAATTTCATTGCTCTTCTAAGTCTACTCTTGCTATGTACTGTATCCTACAGTTTTGGTGAGACTTGGCTATGTGGTGCTTTAGTATAGCTTCAGTCCCACACCATCACAACCGCATAATATCTGTGTCATATGCAAACACCCAGCTCTGATAAATGCACCGATCCTCTGCCAAAGTGACATGACCTGTGCCTGCATCTTGTTTCTTGGAATTATCTGGGCAAATAGGTTTTTCTTTCTTATCTAGCTGGCAGAGGACACATTTCTCCCAGTCTGTTTCAATAACAACAGGAGAAGCTCTAGGAGTCAGCTGTTGAAGTTCAGGACTAACAAGCCTTAGTTTGGAAGACATCCTATTTACATGTGACTGAAAATACCCAAACAGTGCTCACAAGCATTTTGTACTTATCAATTAATACAACTGTACAGAAACACACAGATGACTACGCAAAATATACCAGTGCAAATTTCATCATATATTTTATCGGCCATTTTGAGCGCCTTGCCACACCTCATGAAATTGAATTGGGGATGGCACTGCAGCTAAATTTGTTACTATTGGTATTATGAATATGTGTGCCTAATTTCATTATTTTACCATAAAACGCACAATTTGTTATGTTTTTGTCCCTAACCTGCTGGACTATATACTTTATGTAGCGTCAGCTCAGGACAAAGTCAACAAGGAGAACAGACCAAGATCAACCACCATCAATGTGCATCAGCTCAAGTAATATTAAACAATAATTTTGTAATCCAGAAGAATGTCTTTTTAAGTTTAAGCTAAAGTAAATAAAAAAATGTTATGTAAAGCAAAGATCTGGCAAGTTTAAGTTATAAAATACACATTCATTCGGTTGTGAAGACACCAGTGACACTGTAGCTGTATTAGGGTAAGTGCCAACGCTGCCAACTCATGTGTGCTTGTATCCATGAATACATGTGTCAAGAAATTTAAATGAATGGACTGATGTAACAAGGTAAGTGGTAGAGGATGTTATGGTACAGTATGCTACTGCATTCCCAATACAAAAGTTAGTATATCAAGTGCCACTGTGTGATGGGGTATGTAGTGGTATCATAATCTACCTGATAAGCACCATGGGTGGGTATACTACTTTTTGATCTTGTTCAGTTAAATAAAGCGGAATCCACCATCATCCTTCAGAACTGATCTTCACTCATTATCATCACTTCTGCTGATGTTCCTTTGCCAGATATGCGTTCATGTATTGATGATCACTACCAATTTGTGCAGAAATTTATTTACTTGTGTACTTATATTTAATACGAATGGGTGCTTACATATGTATATATTATAAGTATCACAAATCCTATGTGTGTGTGTGTGTGTGTGTGTGTGTGTGTGTATCTGTCTGTCCCACAGATTGTGAAGAGAGACAGGAAGTCTTACATTATCAACATCAGTAAGGAGTACTCCATTGTGTCTCAGTTCACCAGCTTTGTGGCCATAGAAGAGAGACACAAGGTGAGGTCTTTACTGTAGACTGACTTATATGTCACTAGTATAAGTATGTGTGTGTGTATGCTCACAAATATGTCCATGTATGTGTTTTATGCACTGTTGTTTATTTGTTTGTTTGTATGTTCATGTATAGGATGAGAAGTTTGAGCAGGACTATGGTCCATCCATAGAGGAGTTGGTGGACAAAGAAAGAGTAGATAAGTTAGACTACATGGGCTGGAGTCTGGACCAGGGAGCTGCTGACCCTAAAAAGGTGAGAAGTTGGGGTATGTCTGTCATTGCATGTTGATGCACCCAGTTCTGTTGTATTAGTTTAAGAATTCTAAAGATAGGAAGAATGCTTGCACTGTGGGCCACTGGTGTTATTTCTATACCATTGTGTGTCTGTGTGCACTGTGACACCAGCTAACACACTCTCCAGTATTTCAAATTACTAGTAATTCATAATCTTTCAACAAGTAGTACTACTTGGTCGAATTTTTATTGTGTGTGTGACTTTTTGTTTGTTTGTTGTGTGTGTTTTGTTGTTGTAAGGATGCTGAGGAGAAATTGATAATTGCTTCACTATGTCTGTTGTGGGAGCGCCGCTGCCACCAGATGTTGTGGGAGCGCTAGGGACTACTCAGTAGGCTACCCCAGAGTTAAGTCCAGATTAGCTCTTGCAGGTCTATGCTAAGGACTAGGCTTTTGATTTCCTCTTCCCGGGGCTAAGTATTCGACTCAGAGATATCCCGGTAGCTAGATGTCAGACTTTAGCTCAAAGAGTAATTTCAAGTTTTAAGCACAAGGACAGAACTCAGGAACTAAAGAAAACAGTGATATATATATATACAGGTAAGTGATGTGTGTGAATACATGAGAGTTGGGAAAATGTAACTTGATCAGGTCATTAATTAGAAAGTAATACTTTTGTTCAGTGAATAGACAATGTACAGTTACATGTTCTACATGTCTCTATTCAACTAATGTGGTGGTTTCCACCACAATGTCAGCCTCCATTTCGAAGTAGGATGAAGGGTCAGGTTTTCATATACACTTGTACATGTAGATTACAGTGGTGCAGTCCAATTTGAGCGAATTCTTATTAGGAACAAGTTACCCTGCGATTATTGCAGATAATTGAAGGGCGTGGCCGATAATTGAGGTCTGACCACTGAGTACTTGAGTAATGTTCAGCTTTCTGCAAAATAAGACACCAAAATAGTAAGTATCCATAAAGATGCAGTATAAAATTGTCTAAAAGATGCTGCTTACTGGATCTTGAGAAAGCTTATAGATACCGACTTATGCTTTGAGGGGCAAACTTCGACCGATAATTGATGACTTAACACTAATTTTTTTTTTGTTGTTCATTGTGCACAAAGCAGTTTAGTAGCTACTTGGTGTTAAGTTATTACGACCATATTTGTTTTTCTTTAGACCACCCAAGATATATCAGTGGCAATGCCTGATTTAGATGATCTGTTTGCTGGTCTAAATAAGGTTGGTTGTCACATATTGGATATTACTTGTGCATGTGTAGCAGTACAACTAACATTTGTGAGCAATTCAATGATGAAACTTATTTACTTTTCTAATTTCACTTTAATGTATCCGTATCCCATGAGGACTGTCATTTATATGAGTCATGCCACTGGTAACTGTGCTATTCAGAATTAATAGCACCAGTAACGCCATTCAAATAGCATGATGTGAAGCCGAGTGCTATTTCAATACTTTTTAATGATTTGCACTGTAACTATTCAGTATGGTTCACACTAGCTATCTCTGAGCATGATTAGCTTCCTCTAGAACTTCATTCTCGATCTATGGCTCCTGCACACTTACTCATACTATTCCACTTAGCTACCGTGGTATTTCACTTAGCTACATGCTGTTTCACTTTCCTGGTGCGATTTCAATTGAACAGCGATTTTCCCCATACATTTTTAATGGGCAATTTATGTGTTGTACTATTAGGCTAGCTTTAGCTATACATCTTAAATTAAAATTGCTAGTTGAGTGTAGATATGTTTGTTTTCTTATAAAATTTATAGATAGCTATTTTGAATTGTGCTGTGACCACCCCTGGTCGAATGGTCTTACATTATATTTTCTTTCTTCTGCAGGATAGTTCCTGGCCCCTATCCTCTGTGACTCTAATTGGACTTGGCTCTGACCACATTCTGGAGTTTTTACACACAGCTGGAGTGAAGTCATTTGGTAATGCTATGAACCTTTTTAACACTGAGGCGTGAGAAGTCTTGTATTCAATAATAGTCTATGAAGTTTTATGCAACTAAAACATCTATAAACATGTTGCTATTATAATATGTTTCTATATAAAATGTTGCTATTATAACATGTTGTTATAGTGTGTAAGGCTAACAGTAACTAATAGCTACTCCGCACAACAATACTTTTTGAAATTTGTCTTTTAATTTTTTGAACCGATTTTTCATTTTTGTTATGAAATTTACTTATTTTTGGTTTTCTCAGGTCCCACCATATACAACACTCTGGTGAAACTGATTGCTACTCTCTTGATTTTGAAGAAGTTGTCACTGCTCCAAGATAATTCCTTTCCAGTTGTCTTTAACCCTAAAATCTTTCTCAGTGACAATGTCCCCATCTCACCTCCTAAATACACAGAACTTTTTAGAAAGGCCGTTCACTTTGCAGTTGTGACAGATAAGACATATCCCAGTCTGTACTCCCAGCTGGAACTAGGACACAACTGGGAGTCTGCAATTCAAAAACTAGAGACTGTCTAGCTATCAACTTATTTCAGATTATGTAACAAAATAATTTCTGATTGGACATCTGAACTTGGTTTGGGCTTCACTTTTATTTCATTGATAATTTTAACTCTATTTCTATTTGATGAAAGAAACACGGAGTGATAAGTAATACTCTAAACAATCCAAGTCGGAGACTGCTTACTAGAGGCAGTCTGCTATTTAGAATTTGCTCTGGTGGATGGTTGGTTGTCTTTGTCAGCATAATGAAGAAAACGTGGAAAGAACTAGCAATACTTAATCAAGCTCTTGTAGTAAATGAAGTAGCTACCTGTGAAAGTTCATATATGTGATGTATCAGCCTTATGCTGCAAACACACAACAACAGCAGCAGCAGCAACAACATTAACAAAACTATCAATTACCATCAACAACAAATTACTTTACTGCGCGAAACGGTTTGGTAAAAGGTCGACGGAATGCCAAACACAACGGACCCTTTACCAAAAATGAGTATCTTTTAACGGGGCGTGGCTCAAGTTGGTATCCAAGAGAGTTTCTTCGGAGCTCTTCCCGGCAGCCCTGATGACAGTATTCGAAGGTTGCCAAGTCGCGCTAGAACTGGACTCTACAGTCCGTTTCAAAAAGAAGTTGGAATTGAAAAAGAAAGTCACTGATAATGGAGGAATCGTGTCTTTTATAGTCACCAATAAGGTGAGAGAGTTATCAAATTTAGCTAGTACAAGAGTTAGTTTTCGCGTTCCTAGTCACGTTAGTTATAGGTGTGTTTTGTGACAGAGAGGACTAAAGCTTTTTGCATATATCTGCTTTAGGCTATACTTAATAATTTCAGGAAAGGTGCCATGAAAAATCTCACTTCTGCTGCGAAATATTTCAATTTTTGTATGAATTATGCGAAAATTATTATCTCCAATTTTATGACTATGAAAGTGTAAATTTTGACATTGACATACATGCTTATCTAATTCATTGATAAATGATACCCTTCTTAAATTATTGAAATTAATGCAAAAATTAATTATTTGAGAAGATATAGCAACTAACAGAACTGTGTCAAATTCTTAGACATAGGCGTCCACAAATGCCGTAAAATGTCCATCCCATCCCACGGTCCCATGGGATTGTGGGACATTCCCTGGGATGTCCTGTTGTCCCTCTCACTCATGCATATGTATCCCACTGCCCATCCCATGATCCCATGGGATCATAGGACATTCCACGGGATGTCCAACTGTCCTTCTCTCAGATGTGTGTGTGTCCCACAAACCATTTCATCCCATGATCCCATGGGACCATGGTACATTCCACGGGACATCCAACTGTCTCTCTCGCAGGTGCTTGTGTATCCCACTGCCCATCCCATGATCCCATGGGACCATAGGACATTCCACAGGATGTCCACATGTCCTTATTGCAGATGCATGTGTGTCCCACTGTCCATCCCATCCCGTGATCCCATGGGACAATAGGACATTCCATGGGATGTCCACCTGTCCCTCTCACAGATGCATGTTCCATGGGATGTCCACCTGTCCCTCTCACAGAAGCGCGTGTGTCCCACTGTCCATCCCATCGCACGATCCCATGGGACCATGGGACATTCCACGGGATGTCCACCTGTACTTCTCTCAGATGCGTGTGTGTCCCACAATCCATCCCACCGCACGATCCCATGGGACCATGGGACATTCCACGGGATGTCCACCTGTCCTTCTTGCAGATGCATGTGTGTCCCATTGTCCATCCCATCCCATGATTCCATGGGACCATAGGACATTCCACGGGATGCTACTTGTCCCTTTCACAGATGTGTGTGTGTCCCACTGTCCATCCTATCCCATGATCCCATGGGACCATACGATATTCCATGGGATGTCCACCTGTTTTTTTCACAGATGCGCGTGCATCCCATTGTCCATCCCATCCCACGGGATCTTGGGACTTTCCATGGGATGTCAACCTGTCCCTCTCACAGATGCACATGTATCCTCCTGTCCATCCCATCCCACGATCCCATGGGATTGTGGGACATTCCACGGGATGTCCACCTGTCCCTTTCACTGATGCGCGTGTGTCCCACTGTCCATCCCATCCCACAATCCCATGGGACATTTCACGGGATGTCCACCTGTCCCTCTCACAGATGAGTGTGTGTCTCATGTCCATCCCATCCCACAGTCCCATGGGAACATGGCCCATTTCAGGAGATGTTTACCTGTCCCTCTTAATACATGGGTGTCCTTTTGTCTATAATTTCAATGGTTTCCAAACACTCCATAGGATGTCCACTTGTTTTGTGTACTATTCATGTACATACTATAGTTGGTATGATTGCTTGATCACACAATGAATTTTGACTTTATATACATTATACAAAATAGATTATCGAATTTCACAGGTAAAAAACACATTACAATAATGAAGTTCTGTTACTTTTATTTTCTTCCCTTATGTTGTGTAGTTCACATACATAAAGCAGAAAGAACATAAATGTTCTTTGGGACATGCTTTGAGTCATTCTTCCATACCGTGACAGCCAGGAAAATATTTGTTCACAAACCTCAGTGTCAACCTATACATACATAGTAATGAAAGTAGGATCTGTAATTACCCTAATAATTACTAACTTACATTAATTAAATCTGGCTTTTTATTCGAGTCGCAATGTTCTTTGCACCAACTGTCTATGTGCCCTCTCATGTGCATTTTATCAATGACAAAGTCTTTGTCAGCTAACAGTGAGCATTCACAGCTTACGTTGCACCTAGCAGAATTTTTTGAAAATTTTGCTAAGTGGCACCCATCATCGTAACAAATGTATCCTGCAAAGTCAACACACCAAGTATTCTATTTAATTGGCTTTACTTGTAAAACTTA